>ENA-OWPJ01000136-OWPJ01000136.1-human-gut-metagenome-genome-assembly--contig:-NODE-136-length-96840-cov-12.974_pt1 | contig 96840 bp, 98 predicted proteins | sample MGYA00248264_ERZ651846 | MGnify/ENA primary metagenome ERZ651846 (study PRJEB26924, sample SAMEA4378271) | human gut metagenome | biome: human gut; feature: human-associated habitat; material: faeces...
ATAAACGCTGAAGGCATCTAAGCGTGAAGCCCCCCTCAAGATGAGATATCCCATAACGTCAAGTTAGTAAGACCCCTTGAAGACGACGAGGTAGATAGGGCAGAGGTGGAAGTGTGGTAACACATGGAGCTGACTGTTACTAATCGGTCGAGGGCTTAACCAATAAGGTTTAGGGAAAAGTTACAAACGGATGAAGATTCAATGTGTAGTTTTGAGAGTAAATGGTTACTCTTAAAAAAGAATAAGAAATATGCGCGAGTGGCTCAGTTGGTGGAGTACGACCTTGCCAAGGTCGGGGTCGCGGGTTCGAGTCCCGTCTCGCGCTCTTTTATTTGCAGCGGAAGTCTTTGTAAATCAAGACTTCCGCTGTTTTTGTTTTTGTGGCAATGTTGCCGTCAATATGATATAGTTAAAAAATAAAATTAAGAAAATAAAGTTCATAAGGAAGTGAAAATACAAAACGAAGAAGGAGTCACATTGTGAAAACATGTAATCAGAATTTTATGTTAGATTATTCCGTGTCTGTTTCTCCCCTGGGGGAAATTGAAGGATTTCCGGTAAGGCCAGGACTGTTTGATGTTTTTGGAGCCATGCCGCTTCCCAGCGGAGTCAATTTTACCATTCATACCCACGGAGGAACCTCCTGCGAGCTTCTGCTGTTTCGAAAGGGAGCGGAAGAACCCTATGCCGTCCTGCCGTTTCCAGAGGAGTACAAAATCGGTGATGTATATTCCATGATGGTTTTCGGACTGGAGGTAGAGGAGTTCGAATATGCTTATCGGATTGATGGACCCTATGATCCAGAAAAGGGACTGCTGTTCGATAAAAAAAATATTTTGCTGGATCCCTATGCAAGAGCAGTAACAGGGCAGGGTACCTGGGGCTCTCAGAGTCAGGAACATTATCATGCAAGGGTTGTAAAGGATGTATTTGACTGGGGAACCATGCCGCAGTCAAAAAAGGAACTGAACGAGCTGGTAATTTACGAACTGCATGTACGTGGATTTACAAAGCATCCTTCCTCTGGTGTGCGTCAGAAGGGAACCTTTGCCGGACTGAAGGAGAAAATCCCCTACCTGAAGGAGCTGGGAATCAATGCAGTAGAGCTGATGCCTATTTTTGAGTTTGATGAAACTATGAATGCCAGAGAGGTAAATGGAAAAACTCTTCTGGATTACTGGGGATACAATACGGTTGGTTTTTTTGCACCAAACAGCAGCTATACGGCAGCGGAGGAATACAATCATGAGGGAACGGAACTGAAGGAGCTGATAAAAAGTCTTCATGACAATGGCATTGAGGTTATTCTGGATGTAGTATTTAATCATACAGCAGAAGGAAATGAACTGGGACCGTCATTCTGCTTTAAGGGATTGGATAACAATGAGTATTATATGCTGACACCGGATGGCAACTATTATAATTTCAGCGGCTGCGGAAATACTCTGAACTGCAACAATCCTATTGTCCGTCAGATGATTGCAGATTGTCTCCGCTACTGGACCATCAGCTACCGGGTAGACGGCTTCCGCTTTGATTTGGCCAGTATTCTGGGACGAAGCGAGGACGGTTCTCCCATGAACAATCCGCCGCTGCTTCAGACCTTAACCTATGATCCGATTTTAAGCAATGTAAAACTGATTGCAGAGGCCTGGGATGCAGGCGGTATGTATCAGGTAGGAAGCTTTCCCGCCGGAAAGCGGTGGGCTGAGTGGAACGGAAGATACCGGGATGCGATCAGAGGGTATCTGAAGGGAGACTGCTGGCTTGCCTGGGAGGCTGCCTGGAGCGTAGCCGGTTCCAGTGACCTGTACGGGGAAGGCAACTCTCATGGAAATTATGCCGGATACAATTCCTGCGTGAATTTTATTACCTGCCATGATGGCTTTACCCTGTACGATCTCTATTCTTATAATCAAAAACATAATGAAAATAATGGATGGGACAATACAGATGGAGCCAATGACAACCGGAGCTGGAACTGCGGTGCGGAGGGAGAAACTCAGGATCCGGAGGTTTTAAAACTTCGGTTCCGTATGATTCGCAATGCCTGTGCAGTTTTGATGTGCAGCCGGGGAACTCCAATGTTCCTGGCCGGCGATGAATTTGGAAATACGCAGTTTGGAAATAACAACGGATATTGCCAGGATAATGAATTATCCTGGCTGGATTGGACCTATCTGGAGAAAAATCGGGATCTGTTTGAATTCTTTAAGTTCATGATTGCGTACCGGTTCCGTCATCCGGTCATCCGTAAGGAACTTCCGCGGGCAGTCTGCGGTATGGATGCGCTTCACGCCCATGATGTCAATGCAGATCGGGTAAATATTCCACGGGACACCAGAGTATTTGCCACCAGCTTTGCAGGCTATGATAAAGAAAAAGGCCAGGATGACGTTGTTTATCTTGCCATTAATACTTACTGGGAGGATGTGGAAATTACACTTCCAAAAACAAACCGGGCAGGCTACTGGTATCTCAGCGTCAATACTTATGGAGATGAGAATGGAAGATATTTTTACGAAGAGCATGAGGAGCGGCGGATTGAGGGAAGCTTTGTTATGAAGCCGAGAACGGTTGCCGTTTTCCATGTGAAAAAATATTAAACAGCTCAAGGATTTTCTGTTTAGAGAGGAAAAGAGAAAAAATGCTGAAAATAATGATCTCACCGGCGAAAAAAATGAGAATCGACGATGATTTTCCAGAAGAGGTATCCTTGCCGCTACTGCTGGAGCAGACAGAGCAGATTATGGAGTATCTTCAGAGTCTGGAGCCGGAAGCTTTAAAGGAGATCTGGAAGTGCAATGATAAGCTTGTCCAGGAAAATACAGAACGTCTGAAAAACATGAATCTTCGGAATAGGCTGACACCGGCGGTGATTGCGTATGAAGGAATTCAGTATCAGACTATGGCTCCCGGTGTAATGGATCAGAATTCGTTGGAATATCTGAAGAATCATCTTTATATTCTGTCAGGATTCTACGGGATTTTACGGGCCTTTGACGGTGTTGTTCCCTATCGCCTGGAAATGCAGGCAAAAATGAAATGGCAGTGGAAGACGCTGTATGAATATTGGGGAGATAATTTATACCGGATTTTAGCAAGACCGGGAGATACGATTATCAACCTGGCATCCAAAGAATACAGCAAAGCCATAGAACCCTGGCTGACAAAAGAGGTAAGCATGATTACCTGCGTTTTTGGAGAACAGGAGGAGGGAAGCTGCGGGCAAAAAATGCCAGGAGTAAAGGTCAAAGCCACTGCAGCCAAGATGGCCAGAGGAGCTATGGTTCGGTATATGGCTGAAAATCAGGTGACAGCTCCGGAGCAGATAAAGAATTTTGACTGGATGGGATATCGGTATATAGAAAATCTGTCGGATTCTTCCGTCTGGGTCTTTGCTGCGGAGAAAAAAACAAAAAGAAAATCATGAGAAATTCATTTTCAGATTGATAAAATCGCAGGAAGCAGGTAAGATATAGGATAGTATAAAAAGGAGGAGGATAAGAATGACAAAAGCCTATGAGAGACTGACAGCCTGTTATCAGAGTATTCAGGACAGAATTCCCTTTCGACCCAAGGTAGCCCTGGTGCTGGGTTCCGGGTTAGGTGATTATGCAGATGAGATTCAGGCAGAAGCTTTTCTGGATTATCATGATATTGAAGGATTTCCCGTATCAACCGTAAGCGGACACAAGGGACGTTTTGTATTCGGATATGTAAATGAAATTCCTGTAGTGATTATGCAGGGACGGGTTCATTACTATGAAGGCTATGCTATGGAAGATGTAGTGCTTCCCATTCGTTTGATGAAAATGATGGGTGCGGAGATCCTGTTTTTGACCAATGCGTCCGGCGCGGTCAATTATGATTTCCATGTTGGAGATTTTATGATGATTACGGATCAGATTTCCAATTTTGTTCCGTCGCCGTTAATCGGTCCGAATATTGAGGAGCTGGGAGAACGCTTCTGTGACATGAGCCAGATTTACAACCATGATTTATGCCGGATTCTCAGGGAGACGGCAGAGGAGTTGGGAGTCCATCTGCAGGAGGGAACCTATATTCAGCTGACAGGACCCAATTATGAGACACCGAAGGAAGTGAAGATGTGCCGGATTTTAGGGGCAGATGCAGTGGGAATGAGTACTGCCTGCGAAGCAGTTGCGGCCAATCACATGGGAATGAAAATCTGCGGTATTTCCTGTATCTCCAATCTGGGATGCGGAATGTCAGAGCAGCCTTTGAGTCATGAAGAGGTAAAAGAGACGGCGGATCGCGTGGCTCCGTTGTTTAAGAAGCTGATTACAGCTTCGATTACACGCATGGGAAGAATGTAAGAGCTTTCGCAGAAGCTTTGCAGAAATTGCGGGAATTCAGGGAGAATGGTTTTCTGGAATTGCTGCGGGAAATTAATGGAATATGGTAGGTGAATTTACAAATGAAACAAAGAGAAACATTTAAGTCAAGACTGGGATTTTTGCTGCTTTCAGCAGGGTGCGCAATTGGAATCGGAAATGTATGGAGATTTCCTTATGTAGTAGGACAGAACGGCGGAGGCGCTTTTGTTCTGTTTTATGTACTGTTTCTGGCTATTATGGGAGTTCCGGTTCTTTCTATGGAATTTGCAGTAGGACGCGCCAGCCGGAAAAGCCCGGTTAAGGCTTATCAGCAGCTGGAGCCGAAGGGAAGCAAATGGCATCTTCACGGCTATGTTGCGCTGTTTGGAAACTATGTTCTGATGATGTTCTATACCACTGTTGCCGGATGGATGATGTATTATTTTTACAGCTTTTTGACTGGCAAGTTTACGGGAATGACCTCAGAAATGGTGAACGCATCTTTTGGTGAGATGTTAGCAAGCCCTGGAACCAATGTGTTCTGGATGATTGTAGTTGTCATTATGGGAATTATTGTCTGCTCCAGGGGACTGCAGAGCGGAGTTGAGAAGATCACAAAGAACATGATGCTGTGCCTTCTGTGCCTGATGGTGATTCTGGCTGTCCGCGGTATTTCTCTGGAGGGCGGTACCGAGGGTCTGAAGTTCTACCTGTATCCTGATTTTGCAAAAATGAAGGAAGTGGGAATTGGAAATGTCATTGTCGCAGCCATGAATCAGTCCTTCTTTACTCTGAGTCTTGGTATTGGTGCGATGGCTATTTTCGGAAGCTATCTGGAGAAGGAGCATACTCTGCTGGGAGAAGCAGTAAATGTGGCAATTCTTGATACCTTTGTAGCGTTTACAGCTGGATTGATTATTTTCCCAGCTTGCTTTGCCTTTGGTGTAAATCCGGACAGTGGTCCCAGCCTGATTTTTATTACACTGCCCAACGTATTTATTTCCATGTCAGGCGGACGCGTGTGGGGAACCCTGTTCTTCCTGTTTATGTTCTTTGCAGCTTTTTCCACAGTGCTTGCAGTGTTTGAAAATATTATTGCATGTGATATGGAGCTGTTTGAAATTGATCGAAAGAAGTCCGCTTATATCAATCTGGTGCTGATTATTCTGCTTTCTCTGCCCTGTGCTTTAGGTCCCAACCTGCTTTCAGGTTTTCAGCCTATGGGAGAGGGAAGCGTTGTTCTGGATCTGGAGGATTTCATCGTCAGCAACCTGCTGCTTCCAATTGGTTCTCTGATTTATCTGGTATTCTGTACCAACCGTTATGGATGGGGCTTTGAAAAATACCGGGAGGAAGCCAATCAGGGAACAGGAATCCGGGTTGCACCCTGGATGAAGTGGTATGTAACCCTGGTACTTCCAGTTATGATCCTGGTACTGCTTCTGCAGGGACTGTTATAAGGAAAACAAAAAGAATATAAGAATTATTGTGCGGTGTGGCATTTGCCACGCCGCATTTTATGTCATAGGAAAGTTCGCCCTATGACATAAAGACGCTCCGCGAGGATCGCCATGGGGCGGAAGAGAATTTTGTCGCAGAAGCGACCCGCCGCAGGCGGAGAAGCTCGCAAGCGAACTTCTTTTTAAACCTGTGAAAATTAGACAAAACAAGATGAAAGCTTTTAGAGTAATTGCTGAAAATGAGCGAGAAAAATAATTTTACGAAAAAAGATATTGACGAAATATAAAAATCATAATATGATTATCACAGGCAATGAAAATATATTTCATAAAAAATAGGAGGTATGACATGTGATTTACACAGTAACGTTTAATCCGGCTTTGGATTATGTTGTCCGGGTAAATCAATTTGTGCTGGGTGAGGTAAACAGAACCGTACAGGAGCATATATTTTATGGAGGCAAGGGCATCAATGTATCAACGGTTCTGGCGCGTTTGGGGGTTGAAAATACAGCCCTGGGCTTTGTAGCAGGCTTTACTGGAGCGGAAATTGAACGGGGGGCGGCAGGTCTTGGCTTTGCAGGGGATTTTATTCATGTGGAAAAGGGCATGACGCGGATTAATGTAAAGCTGAAGGCAGAAGAGGAAACGGAAATCAATGGAATGGGACCAGAAATACAGCCGGGAGAGGTGCAGCAGCTTTTTGAGAAGCTGGACAGACTGAAAAAAGGAGATGTCCTTGTTTTGTCAGGAAGTATTCCTGCATCTATAAGTGACCGGATTTATGAGGAGATCATGGCACGTCTGGAGGGGAGAGGAATCAGGATTGTGGTAGATGCCACAAAGGATTTGCTTCTGAATGTGCTGCAATACCATCCTTTCCTGATTAAGCCCAATAACCATGAGCTGGGAGAGATGTTTGGCAAAGTTCTTACATCAGAGGAAGAAATCATTCATTATGCCAGAATCCTGCAGGAAAGGGGCGCGGGAAACGTTCTGATTTCTATGGCTGGAGACGGAGCTGTTCTGATTGCGGAAAACGGTGAAATATATAAGAAAAAGCCTCCTGTGGGAAAGGTGAAGAATTCTGTGGGAGCAGGAGATTCTATGGTGGCCGGTTTCATAGCCGGATATCTGAAGACAGGAGATTATGAGGAGGCGCTGAAGCTGGGAACGGCAGCAGGAAGCGCTACGGCATTTTCTGATGATTTGGCATCAGGAGAATATATTCAAAAGCTTTATAAAGAGATCTAGGGCTTTTGGAGCGGGAGTACAGAAAGTTTCGGAAAGAAGAAAAGGGGAGAAGTATTCGGAACGGCATTTTCTGTAAAACAGGACACATAGGGCTGGAGAAAGAGGAAGGGCGCAAAGGCCTGTACAGAGGGAAGCAATTCCGGAAAAGACTGGAAGCAGAAGATTCAGAGAAAGTGGAACGATCGGGATTGTGTGCAGGGGATAGGCGCAGGGAACACAGAAAAAGGGAATGGAAATTCTGTGTAAAAATTGAACGGAGGAAATGAGAATGAAGATTACAGAGCTTTTAAAGCCTGAGAGTATTGCTCTTGGCGTGAAAGCATCATCGAAGGACGAAATTATTGACTGCCTCACAGGCCTGATGGAGCAGGGCGGAAGACTCAATGACAGAGCAGGATACAAAGAAGGAATTTTGGCGAGAGAAGCTCTGGGAAGTACAGCCATCGGGGAAGGAATTGCCATTCCCCATGCAAAGGTTGCTGCAGTAAAGGAGCCGGGACTGGCAGCAGTGACAGTTCCAGAAGGAGTGGACTATGAGGCATTTGACGGTTCTCTTGCCAATTTGATTTTTATGATTGCAGCTCCGGACGGAGAGGCGGATACTCATCTGGAGGCACTGTCCAAGCTGTCCACCTTGCTGATGAACCCTGGTTTTAAGGATGCATTGATTGCAGCAAAGACAAAAGAAGAGTTTCTTCAGATTATTGATGATACGGAAAATGCCCGCTATGCAAAGAAACAGGAGGAGCAGGTATCTCAAAAATCTCAGGATGCTGCAGCGCAGAAGGATGCAGGGACAGAGCCGATGCCGCCACAGTCAGGATATCGAGTTCTTGCTGTAACTGCCTGCCCCACAGGCATTGCCCATACTTATATGGCAGCGGAAAACCTGGAAAATATGGGACGAAAGCTGGGAATTCCATTAAAGGCAGAAACAAACGGTTCTGCAGGCGCAGATAATGTGCTGACAGCAGAGGAAATCAAAAATGCAGAATGTATTATTATCGCAGCAGATAAAAATGTAGAAATGGCCCGTTTTGACGGAAAGCCTTTGATCCAGGTTCCGGTAGCAGAGGGAATTCATCATGGCGAGGAGCTGGTAAAGAGGGCAGTCAGCGGAACCGTTCCCGTATACCATCACAGCGGCAGTGTCGGAGAAAGTGAACGGGGAGGTTCTGGCAGCAGTGATAGCCTGGGACGTCAGATATATAAGCATCTCATGAACGGCGTTTCCCATATGCTTCCCTTTGTCATTGGCGGAGGTATTCTGATTGCCCTGGCATTCCTCTTTGATGATTATGAAATGAATCCGGCAAATTTTGGTAAGAATACACCGCTGGCAGCATATTTAAAGACCGTAGGAGAACAGGCTTTTGGCATGATGCTTCCGGTTCTAGCAGGCTACATTGCCATGAGCATTGCAGATCGCCCTGGACTGGCAGCAGGTTTTGTGGGCGGTCTGGTGGCAAAAATGGGTATGACCTTTGGAAATCCTGCAGGCGGAGATGTAAACGCAGGATTTCTGGGAGCGCTGTTTGCAGGCTTTGCAGCAGGATATATTCTGGTAGGCTTAAGAAAACTGCTGTCAAAGCTTCCTAAGTCTCTGGAGGGAATTAAGCCGGTGCTTTTATATCCGGTACTGGGTGTTTTTATTACCGCAGTCGTTACAACCTTTATTAATCCCTATGTAGGTATGATCAACGATGCCCTGACAAATGCATTAAACAGCATGGGAGGAACCAGCCGCGTGATTCTGGGTATGGTAGTGGCAGGTATGATGTCTGTAGATATGGGCGGCCCGGTGAACAAAGCAGCTTATGTGTTCGGCACAGCACAGCTGGCAGAGGGGAATTTTGAGGTTATGGCAGCTGTCATGGCAGGAGGAATGGTTCCGCCGCTGGTCATTGCCCTGTGCTCCACTTTCTTTAAAAAGAAATTTACCGAAAAAGAACGCCAGTCTGGCCTGGTCAACTATATCATGGGACTGTCCTTTATTACAGAAGGCGTCATTCCATTTGCAGCTCAGGATCCCTTACGTGTCATTCCATCCTGCGTGATCGGTTCTGCAGCAGCAGGGGGCTTGTCCATGTTTCTGGGATGCACCCTCCGGGCGCCTCACGGCGGACTGTTTGTTCTTCCCACGATTGGAAATCCTCTGGGATATCTGGCAGCGGTCTTGATCGGTTCAGTAATTGGATGTATAATACTTGCAGCACTGAAGAAAAATATAGAAGAATAGAGGAGAGTCTTATGATTCGCTGCTGCATATTTGATTTGGATGGAACGCTGCTAAATACCCTGAAAGCCTTGACTTTGACGGTGAATCTGACCCTGGAGCATTTTGGCTATGAGCCAGTGGATGAAGACCATGTCCGGCAGTTTGTAGGTGATGGATACAAGCTTTTGATGGAGCGGGTGCTCCGTTACAGAGGAGATGAACAGCTGGAGCATTATGAAGAAAGTCTGAAGGTTTATCTGGAGCTGTTTGCGGTACACAGCATGGACGGGGTGCATCCCTATGACGGCATCTGCGAACTTCTGGAGGAATTAAAAAAACGGGGAATCAAGACGGCAGTGCTGTCGAATAAGCCGCATCCCAGAACCGTAGAAAATATTGAAACCGTATTTGGGCCAGGATACTTTGACTATGTGGCAGGAGAACAGCCGGGAATTCCCAGAAAGCCGGATCCCGCAGGTGTAAAGCTGATTCTGGACAGGTTTGGAGTAAAGCCGGAGGAGTGCCTGTATTTCGGTGATACCAACACAGATATGAAAACAGGACTGGGCGCCGGTCTTCAGACGGTAGGCGTTACCTGGGGATTCCGGGACAGGGAGGAGCTGGAAAGCTTCCATCCCCAGCATATTATCAGTCATCCAGATGAGGTTTTCGGACAGATTCTTGAGAAAAAAGCATAAAAATTAATGGAAAACCACGAAAATACAGGAAAAAATAAAAACCCTCTTTCTTTTATGAGAAAGACATGGTACAATAGCGGAAATGAATAAATTGTTTCCGCAGACGAAACAGAGATAACATGATAGAGGCGCGGGATTCATCAGTACCAAAGGCAAAAAAGGCAGGACAGCCGCCTGAGGGAAAGGGGATACCGCCGAAGGATGATTTGCCAGTCCAGGCAGATGATTCTGGGATGACGCAGAAGATGCGGCATACTGTCACGATACGTGGAGCGCTATCTGTGCTGTTAAGTAATACTTTTCAAAAGATTTGAAACACCACAAACGCGCTTTTCAGAAAAAACTGCCGTTTGTGGTGTTTTTTATTCGAAATAAAACAATTCAGAATGGTTTGTTACCAGAAAGAAAAGAAAGGGAGAGGTTACAAATGCAGGGAATGAGGAAAAATGCAAAATGGAAGATGGTGCTGCCAGCAGCGCTGATTCTGACGCTGATGTTTGCCTTTGCTGCTTTCGGGGCGGAAGAGGCGGCTGCAGAGTACGTTCCGGAGGCATACGGAACGATATGGGCGCTTCTGCCGCCGATCGTGGCAATTGGGCTGGCCTTGATTACCAAGGAGGTATACAGCTCTTTGTTTGTGGGAATTTTAGTAGGTTCTATTCTGTATTCCGGAATGAATTTTGAAGTGGCAGTTACCCATATGTTTGAGAATGGCGTGATTGGTGTGCTGTCCGACAGCTACAACGTGGGAATTCTTGTATTCCTGGTAATTCTTGGAGCAATGGTAGGCCTGATGAACCGTGCAGGCGGTTCTGCTGCTTTTGGTCAGTTTGCCTCAAAGCGGATTAAGAGCCGTGTAGGAGCCCAGCTGTCTACGATTCTTCTGGGCGTGGTGATTTTTATTGACGACTATTTTAACTGTCTGACTGTAGGAAGCGTAATGCGTCCTGTTACAGACAAATTTAAGGTGTCCAGAGCAAAGCTGGCATATCTGATTGACGCAACAGCAGCTCCGGTCTGCATTATCGCTCCGATTTCATCCTGGGCAGCTGCAGTAACAGGCTTTGTAGAGGGCGAGGATGGATTTTCCATGTTTATCCGGGCTATTCCCTACAACTACTATGCGATTTTAACCATTGTGATGATGGTTGCAATGGTTCTGCTTAAGGAAGAGTTCGGACCGATGGCAAAGCATGAGAAAAATGCAGTGAAGGGAGATCTGTATACCACAGAGGGACGTCCTTATCAGGATTCCAACGATATGGTTGTGGCGGCAAAGGGAACGGTTCTGGATCTTCTCATTCCTATCGGAGCCCTGATTGTGTGCTGTGTTATCGGTATGCTGTATACCGGCGGATTTTTCTCTGGAACTGATTTTGTAACAGCCTTCTCTCAGAGTGATGCATCTCTGGGACTGACCCTGGGCAGCTTTTTTGCTCTGGTGATTACGATTGTTTTATATCAGATTCGTCATGTTATGACCTTCAATGACTGTATGGGATGTATTCCGGATGGATTTAAGGCTATGGTTCCGGCTATTATGATTCTGACCTTTGCATGGACCCTGAAAGCAATGACGGACAGTCTGGGGGCAGATGTGTATGTGGCTAACCTGGTAAAGGTCAGCGCAGGCTCTCTGTTAAACTTCCTTCCGGCAATTATTTTTGTGGTGGGATGCTTCCTGGCCTTTGCAACCGGTACCTCCTGGGGAACCTTTGGCATTCTGATTCCGATTGTAGTTGCTGTATTTGAAAACAACAATCCGGAGCTGATGACGATTTCTATTTCTGCATGTATGGCAGGAGCGGTCTGCGGAGATCACTGTTCTCCGATTTCCGATACCACTATCATGGCCTCTGCAGGAGCCCAGTGTGAGCACGTAAACCATGTGATGACCCAGCTTCCTTATGTGGTATTGGCTGCAGTAGTTTCTTTTGTCACCTATGTGATTGCCGGCTTTGTACAGAATCCGTGGATCTGTCTGCCGATAGGATTTGTTTTGATGCTGGGAACTCTGGTACTGGTGCGGATGTTTGTTTCCGAACCGATTACAGAAGAAAAATAAAAGCAATGTGCAGAAAAATGCAGGATTCCTGCATTTTTTGCATTTTATGCAAAAAAATCGAAAAAAAATACGAATTTTTGAAAGAAAAAGACTTGATTTATTTGAGAAAATGAGTATAATGAATAACTATTGAGAGGTTAATATTTATGCATAATATTCATGTTAAATGAATATATGCAATATGAGGAGGATGTAATTATGAAAAAGAAAATGTTTGCTATTGCTATGGCATCTGTTATGGCTGCTTCTTTAACTGCCTGCGGCGGAGGAGAAAAAGAGACTACCGCAGCTGCAACAGAGGCTGCAACTACTGCAGCTGAGACTTCTGCAGAGGCAGAGGAAAGTGAGACTGCAGCAGAGGGAGAGAGCGCCGCAGAGGCTGCTGCTGAGGTTACAACAGTAAACGAGGGTAAGCTGACTGTGGCTACCAGCCCGGACTTTGCTCCCTATGAGTTTTATGCAATCGGCGAGGATGGAACTCCTCAGCTGGCCGGCTTCGATATGGCTCTGGCTCAGTACATCGCAGATGACCTGGGACTGGAACTGGAGGTAGTTACCGTTGATTTTGACGGCGTATTAAGCGAGCTTTCCACCAAGTCTGTTGACCTGGGCATGGCAGGACTTTCTCCGGATCCCAAGCGTGCAGATATTATGGATTTCTCTGATCTGTATTACATGGGCGGACAGTCTCTGGTTACTACCAAGGCAAATGCTGAGAAGTTCAACAGCTTTGAAGCTGTAAACAAGCCGGAGGTTTCTGTTGGTGCACAGACCGGTTCTATCCAGATGGATCTGGCACAGACAAACAGCCCGGATGCAGACATTGTTGCTCTTCCGAAGGTTACGGATATTATTTCCGAGCTGCTGACTGGAAAGATGGATGCAGCTTATATTGAGACAGATGTAGCTGTAAGCTATCAGAAAAACTATCCGGAGCTGGAACTGGTATTAGAAGTTCCTTATGAGTCTGAAGGATCTGCAATTGGTGTATGCAAAGACAATGAGTCTCTGTTAAAGGCAGTAAATGCTTCGATTGCAAAGGCTCTGGAGGACGGTACTATGGAGAAGTTCATTGCTGAGGCAAATGAGCAGGCATCTGGTGAGAAGTATGAAGGTCTTCTGGATGCAGAGGGCAATATTCAGCAGTAATCTGAGCTGACTCAGAATGATAGTGAAGGCAGCCGGTTTTCCCGGACAGGGAAAAGGCCGGCGGCCTTTTGGTGTGTAAGAAAGAGTCTTGCCGCCGGTCAGGATCCCCATGAAAGGAGTATACTATGGATCAATTTATCAAATGGAGTAATTTCTCCAAAATCGTGCCTTATGCCGAGCTGTTCAGACAGGGACTGCTGGTTACGGTGCTGCTTTCTTTATTTACCGTAATGATTGGTTTCTGTATCGCGCTGGTTTTGGCGCTGATGCGGATGTCCAATGTACGCCCTTTCCGGGCTCTTGGTTTTGATAAGGACGGCCATCAGAAGGAGGAAGGCTTTCTTGCAGCTGTCAGCCGTTTTAATCCTCTGGCATTTCTGGCAACAGCCTATGTGGAAATTCTTCGTTCCACTCCCGTAGTTGTTCAGGTATTTATTATTTATTATGGTGTGTTCGGCATCATTGACCTTCCGGCTTTTAAGATGTTTGGATTTATTAAATTTGACCGGTTTTTCCCGGGCGTTGTGGCTCTGGGCATGAACTCCGGCGCTTATCTGTGCGAGATTATCCGCGCCGGTATCCAGTCCATTGACGGAGGACAGACAGAGGCAGCCCGTTCTCTGGGGCTTTCCCAGGTACAGAACCTGCGGTATATTATTCTGCCTCAGGCGCTGAAGAATATTCTTCCGGCTATTGCCAATGAGTTTGTTGTTATTATTAAGGAATCCGCGATTACCTACACCATCGGTGTGCAGGACATTATGTCTGCAGTAAATGCAGTAAAGGGCGCGACCTTTGTTATTATTGAGCCGCTCCTGGTAGCTACAGCAATTTATTTCTGTCTGTGCTTCCCGGCTTCTAAGCTGATTGCATACTTTGAAAGGAGAATGAGCCATGGCGACAAGAGATAGTCTGATTCAGGTTACGGATTTAAAAAAATGGTATAAGGGCGGCGCCATTAAGGCTCTGGACGGAGTGACAGTTGATATCAATAAGGGTGATGTGATTGCAGTCATTGGTCCTTCCGGTTCCGGAAAGTCCACCTTCCTCAGAAGTCTGAATCTTTTGGAGGAGCCGACAGGAGGAGCCATCCTTTTCAACGGGGTGGATCTGACTAAGAAAAAATATAAAAATAACGAGGGAAAGACTGTCAAGCTGGATGTGGACAGCCTGCGCCAGAAAATGGGTATGGTTTTCCAGCATTTTAATCTTTTCCCTCATATGACCATTTTGGAAAATATGATTCTGGCGCCTATGAAAGTAAAGAATATCAGCCGCGCAGAGGCAGAGGAAAAAGCTCTGGCCCTTTTGGACCGTGTTGGACTGAAGGATCGGGCAGACGCCTATCCGATTCAGCTGTCCGGCGGCCAGAAGCAGCGAGTAGCCATTGTCCGTGCTCTGGCTATGGAGCCGGAGGTTATGCTGTTTGACGAGCCTACCTCCGCTCTGGATCCGGAGATGGTTGGTGAGGTTCTTGATGTTATGAAGGAACTGGCCCAGGAGGGCATGACGATGGTGGTAGTTACTCATGAAATGGGCTTTGCCCGTGAGGTGGGAAGCCGGGTTCTCTTTATGGCAGATGGAAAGCTTCTGGAGCATGGTACACCGAAGGAGATCTTTGAAAATCCCCAGAACCCCCGATTGAAGGATTTTCTGGCAAAGGTATTGTAAAAGATATAGCAGAAAGAAGTTCAAAGAATCGTCCGGCTTATCCTACAGGAACCGGGCGATTTATTTCATATCATGGGAAAATGGATCTATGAAATTTAGGAATGGCAGCAGTTTGCTCTCGTGGATATGACGGGAATATTGACAAAGGCATCAGGAAAATGACAAAAAGATAAATGGAGGTATGACAGAATGACACAGGAAAAGCAAAATGCAGTAAATGCAATCGAAGAAAAGGCCGGACTGATTGGAGATGTGGCAGATCATATCTGGGAATATGCAGAGCTTTCTCTTCAGGAGGTAAAGTCAGCTGCTCTTTATTGTGAGGTGCTGGAAAAGGAAGGATTTCAGGTGGAAAAGGGAATCAGCGGTATTGAGACGGCATTTTCCGCCAGCTATGGACAGGGACGCCCGATGATTGGATTTCTGGCAGAATACGATGCTCTTTCCGGATTATCTCAGGAAGGCGGAAGTCTGGAGAAGAAGGAACTGACGGCAGGCGGCTGTGGTCATGGCTGCGGTCACAATCTTCTGGGAGCAGGCGCTATGGCTGCTGCTTTGGGGGTAAAGGCTTATCTGGAAGCGACAGGAAAGCCTGGTACCGTAGTGCTTTACGGCTGCCCTGGAGAAGAGGGAGGAGCGGCCAAGGCATTTATGGCCAGAGACGGTGTCTGGAAAGCCCTGGATGCAGCGTTGACCTGGCATCCCGAGGATGTGAATGAGGTAGCTACAGGATCTTCTAATTCCTGTATTCAGGTACAGTATAAGTTTACGGGAGTAGCTTCTCATGCGGCAGGAGCCCCGGAAAAGGGTCGAAGCGCCCTGGATGCAGTAGAGCTGATGAATATTGGCGTACAGTTTTTAAGAGAGCACATGAGTGATAAGGCTCGTGTCCATTATGCGATTACAGATGCAGGCGGATGCAGTCCCAATGTAGTTCAGCCTACAGCGTCTGTGCTTTATATGGTTCGTTCGAATCATGTAGCGGAGGCGGTGGAGCTTCAGGCGAGAGTAGACAAAATTGCAGAGGGAGCAGCTTTGATGACAGAGACGACCGTTGAACGGAAGTTTATTGACGGACTTTCTGACACAGTGAGCAACTTTGCTCTGGAGCGGGTTCTCTATGAGAATTATCGGGAGCTGGGAGTTCCTTCTTATACAGAGGAGGAGCTGGCCTATGCGGATCAGCTGGCAGCAACCTATCCGGGAAGCGATAAGGTGCCGGGAGTAGCTGCAGCCAATGACAGAGAAGCATTTGAAGCAGTAAAGGATATGCAGAAGGCTTTTGGACATAAAATGAACGGTTTTCTGGCTCCGCTTTATCAAAAAGATGCTTTTCAGCCGGGTTCTACGGATGTGGGAGATGTAAGCTGGCTGACGCCCACGGCTCAGATTCATGTGGCAGCATGGCCGAATGGCTGTCCCGGTCACAGCTGGCAGAATGTATCCTGTGACAGAACGGAGATTGGCCACAAGGCAGCCGTTCATGCGGGAAAGGTGCTGGCAGCAGCGGCAATCGATCTGATGAATCACGAGGAGCTTCTCAAAGAGGCAAGAGAGGAATTTGAAAAACGGACAGCAGATGGATTTGTATCTCCGATTCCGGCAGATGCAGTTCCGGTAATTCCCGACTAAAACACAAGGGACAGCAGCTTTGGACGGTGGAAAAATGCCGTCCGGAGCTGTTACACAATTTTTATGCCAACTTTAGAAAGTTTTTATAAGCGAGGGTTACATTACCCTCGCTTTTGTTGTATACTTAATGTTAGATTATTCAGAAAGTAATTGTATTTATAGAATAGTTATATGGAAAAGGAGATTAACATATGGGTATGAAAAATGATGAGCCTAAACGGCCGCCAAAAAGTATTTTATACTATTATGGTATTGTTTTAATTGTATTACTTTTATTGAATGTGCTGGTATTTCCTTCTCTGACCGAGCGGCAGGTAACAGAGGTTACGTATGACCAGTTTCTAGATATGCTGGATCAGGGCATTGTAGAGGGAGTAAACAGGACGGATGATCAGATTACCTTCTGGACAGAAACAGAGCTTCCCACAGACAGCGCCCAGGGAAGTGGCAGCATGTTTGATTTAATTGAGCAGATGCAGATGCGGGCGGAGAATGTACAGCTGTTTAAGACAGGAGCCTGGCCGGATCCGGATTTGCTGAATCGTCTGCGGGCAGAAAATGTTACATTTACAGAGCCGATTCCTACAAAGGCATCGCCCCTGCAGAATATATTGTTTAACTGGATTCTTCCCTTTGTGATGCTGCTGGTGATGGGTCAGGTATTCAGCCGCATGATGATGAAGAAAATGGGCGGAGGCATGGGCAATGCCATGACCTTTGGAAAGTCCAATGCCAAGATCTATGCGGAAAATGAGACGGGAAAGACCTTTGCGGATGTGGCAGGACAGGAGGAGGCCAAGGAGGCCTTAAAGGAGATTGTGGATTTCCTTCACAATCCGAAAAAATATGCGGATATCGGAGCAACTCTGCCGAAGGGCGCGCTTTTGGTAGGCCCTCCCGGAACTGGTAAAACCTTACTGGCAAGAGCTGTGGCAGGAGAGGCCCATGTGCCGTTTTTCTCCATTTCCGGTTCGGAATTTGTAGAGATGTTTGTAGGTATGGGTGCGGCAAAGGTTCGCGATCTGTTTAAGCAGGCCAATGAGAAGGCTCCCTGTATTGTGTTTATTGACGAGATTGATACCATCGGAAAGAAGCGTGACAATGGAGGATTTTCCGGCAATGACGAGCGGGAACAGACCTTAAATCAGCTGCTGACAGAGATGGATGGCTTTGACGGCAAGAAGGGCGTTGTGATTCTGGCTGCCACTAACCGTCCGGAGTCTCTGGATAAGGCTTTGCTTCGTCCGGGACGTTTTGACCGGAGAATTCCTGTGGAACTGCCGGATCTGAAGGGCCGTGTGGCGATTCTGAAGGTTCATGCAAAGCAGGTTAAGCTTTCTGATAACGTGGATTTCGATGCCATTGGCCGGGCTACCTCAGGCGCCAGTGGTGCAGAGCTGGCCAATATTATAAACGAAGGTGCGCTTCGGGCGGTTCGTCAGGGACGCAGCGTAGTCAGTCAGGCAGACTTAGAGGAGAGTGTAGAGGTCGTAATTGCCGGTTATCAGAAAAAGGATTCCGGCGTTTCTGTAGATGAGAAGCGGATTGTGTCTTACCACGAGGTAGGTCACGCGCTGGTAGCGGCCTGTCAGAGCCACAGTGCGCCAGTTCACAAAATTACCATTATTCCAAGAACCTCTGGTGCATTGGGATATACCATGCAGGTGGACGAGGGCGAGCGGTTCCTGATGAGCAAGGAGGAGGCTCTCAATAAGATAGCCACCTTCACCGGCGGACGGGCGGCAGAGGAGTTTATGTTTGGCTCTATCACGACAGGTGCGGCCAATGATATTGAGCAGGCGACCAGAATTGCCAGAGCCATGGTAACCAGGTACGGCATGAGTGATCAGTTTGGTATGGTTGCGCTGGAAACGGTGAATAATCCTTATCTGAGTTCGGATACGTCTATGACCTGTTCTCCAGAGACGGCCCGTATGGTAGACGAAGAAGTAATCAGGATTGTGAAGGAGCAGTATGCAAAGGCCATGGATATTTTAAAGGCTAATGCAGGAAAGCTGAATGAAATTGCTGCGTATCTTCTGGAAAAAGAGACCATTACCGGAGAGGAATTTATGGAGATTTTAAACCGTGGAAAGGAACCGGAAATCGTGGAAGAGCCGCAGGCAGCAGAAGAACCGGTGATAACGAAGAAATCTGAGACAATCGAAGAGCCGGAGAAAACAGAAGAATCAGCGTCTCAGGAAGAAAATGAATGATAATATAGTGTTATAGTTTCTCTAAAAGGGGCGGCTGCTTCCTACGGTCAGGGATCGTGGGAAGCAGCCGCCCCTTTTTAAGGATTGATAGGGATGGAGAACCAGACAACCGTGAATTTTCCCTCTTTGCTCGTGATTTGTAACCGTGAATCAGAGCCATAGGCGAGAATAAGCCGTGCGTTGGTATTGGAAAGTCCAATATGCTGGCTTATGCTGTGTTCCTGATTTTTTAAACGTTTTTTTAGGACCTCCAGCTCATTTTCTGTCATTCCTTTTCCTGTATCATAAATTGTGAAATACAATCGAGAATGTTTTTGATGAACATAAACTTGTATACGTCCGCTGCTTCTGTTTCCTCTTAATCCATGATAAATGGAATTTTCTATTAGAGGCTGCAGCAGCATTTTTTTAATGGAAGCTCTGCTGCATCCAGGATCGGCATAAGTACTGTATTCAAATAGATCAGGATATCGAAGTTTCATAATACTGATATATTTTTCCAGGTATTCAAGTTCGTCTTCAACCAAAACGTCCTCCTGAGGATCGCCTAGGGAATAACGCATCATAGAGGATAGATTGGAAATTATACGGCTGCATAGATTTTCACTTCCGGTGAGACGTATAGATTCCCAATAAATAGTATTAAGTGTATTATGAAGAAAATGCGGGTTAATCTGGTGCTGCAGAGCCTGTATTTTCCAAAGCTGAAGTCTGGCTTCTTTTTATGAATCCTGAATGCGAAGATAGTTTTGTTCAATAAAGAGATTGATTACATTCGTCAGTATAAATTCAAATGGACCAGAACGAAAGCTGCGGGAAACGGGGACGTTATGAATGGCGGTTTCCGGTGCTGTAAATACAGAGATAATCTGATTTAAATATTTATATTCATGCTTTGTCTTTAACAGGGCGAGAAAACCGGCAACTGCTATAGCAAGAATTGTAATCAGAATATACATACTGGTTAAATGTATGGTAGTAGAATATATTTCTGCTCGCGGGGTTAGAAGCAGAAAAGGAAAACCATAGGAGCGGGGAGTTGTGAGGCAGGCCACAGGATATTTGAACTCGGATCAATCAGAAATAGCTTTTGATTTGGATAGGTCAAAAGCTGATCCATTTCTTTTTTCAGCCGATCAGCTCGAAAACTGTAGATCACAATACCATTTTGTATTTCAGTAGCCCGTTTTGAAAGTTTTCGGCAAATCAGGAGATTTTCCGAAGGGTATTCTGTATACAAAAATGGGGTGGAAGAAAACTCCATCCATCTGTTTCTCCTACACAGTCAAATAACGAAAGAATTCGTTTTTCATTTTCTTCGGAAAAGGACAAAATTTTTGAATTCAGAGGAGCAAAAATCCTTCCATAGTCATTAGTATAATAAATATAAATGGCATTTAAAAGATCATTGGTATAAATCTGATTCTGAAAGCTTAGCGAAATATTTTCCAGTGCTCTTAGTGAATCCAAAGAAAAACTGGGTTCCTTAAATGCCTTATGAAGACTCATGGAAACTTTTGGATTCGAAGAAAGGAATACACAGGCATTATCAACATGGTTATAGTAGCTTCCCAAAATAGATTCAGCCCGTTTTAAAGTATTATATGCGCTTTCTTTGGCATCTGCATCATTCTCCTTGTATGTGCGGAATATGCTGTAGGTACTTACTAATAAAAGCGGTATTAAAAGAAGAAGCATATTTGCCAGCAGACTTCTGATAAAAAAATGAAGAGTAGTGGAATGGGCTTTTTTTCTGATTTAAATGTTTTTTGATTTGTCCACAAATATGAAATCCCTGTTCTTCCCATGGAAAACAGGAGGCTAAAATCGAGCGGGAACTGGTTTCATCATCTGCGATTAAAAGCTCATACAGGGTAATTCTCCTTTATTTTATGAAAAAGACAGTCCCATAGAGGGGCCTGTCAAGCTGATTTAAGTATATCATGGCCCACTTTTGAAGTCAAAACATTAGATGCTTTTCAGGATAATACCAAAAATAATGATACACTTCTAAAATAATGATAGATAAAAATGATAGATGAAAGCAATATACGCAGGGGCTCAAATCTCATAAATAATGCTAGAATTATGAAGTAGAAAACCCGATTATGATAGGAGAAAATTGCTATGTATTACGGACTTGACAGACAAACAGAGATTTGGATACAAGATCTGGAAGAAAAATTAACCTATAAGCTTGAGGCAGAGTGCAGGCGGCTGAGAAGCATGATGCCATATGTTCCGGAAAATGGAGCTTATTACGACATGGGTGTCAGGGAATTGAGCGCTTGGACTAACGGTTTTTTTGCCGGGATGATGTGGCAGATGTATCACGCAACGGAAAAGGAGTGCTTCAAAGAATCTGCAGAGCAAATTGAAGAAAGGCTGGACGAGGCTTTAACGGAGTTTGTTAAATTAGATCATGATGTCGGATTTATATGGCTTCACACAGCCGTAGCAAACTGGCGTCTTACCGGAAATCAGGCTTCCAGAAAAAGAGGGCTTCATGCGGCTGGTATCCTGGCCGGAAGATATAACCCGGCAGGTCATTTTATACGCGCATGGAATGGAGACAGACAGGGAATTGCTATTGTCGATTGTTTAATGAATCTTCCGCTTTTATATTGGGCGGCAGAAGAAAACGGTACGAGTGCATGGAAACAGATAGCGATTGAGTACTCGAATATGGCTTTAAAATATATTCTGAGACCGGATGGTTCCTGTAATCATATGATTGATATAGAACCGGAAACAGGAGAATACAGAAGTAATCCTGGCGGACAAGGCTATGAAAGTGGTTCATCATGGAGCCGTGGCCAGGCATGGGCAATTTCCGGAATGGCTTTAGCTTACCGTTATACGGGAAATGAAAATTATTTGGATGCGGCAAAAAGAACAGCTCATTATTTTATGGCGAATGTAGCTTTAACAAAATATGTCCCGCTCATTGATTTTCGGGCGCCGAAAGAACCTGTTTATTATGATACGACAGCAGGCGTATGCGCAGTATGCGGTTTATTGGAACTTTTGGAACATGTAAAGCCTTTGGAAAAAGATCTTTATGTACAGTCTGCTTTGGAATGTTTAAGAGCAATAGAGTTATTTTGCTGCTGGGATCCGGATAGGGATGCAGTTTTAGACGGAGGCTCTGCACGATATGATCGGGCTTCAGACAGGCAGGTACCAATTATTTATAGAGATTATTTTCTTACAGAGGCGATATTACGGTTGACCGGAAAATCATTTCTTACATGGTAGAATGATCCGGCAGAAAAAGACACCGGTATCATAGGAAAGGAAACATTATATCAAATAAATATCTGACACCAATCCAATGAGGTGGTATTCGATGGAATACCACCTCAATTTTTTTTAGGAAAAGGTGATTTCGGTGTAGTTTTTGCCGAAAGCTATTGGAAGAAAGTGGGATTGATGTAAGTCTTTATTAAGGATATACTGAGATATATAGAGAATGTATCTGCCAGTTCGCAAGAGTGTTTTCATAGAACCATAGAGACGGAGGAGCGCGCTATGCAGATGGACGAAAGGTTAGATGCTTTGCTGGCGGTTCTTTCAGAAGAAACCTATCTGAATGTTGAATCAATTGCAAAGAAACTGCAGATTAGTGAGAGAACGGTCCGGATGCAGGTAAATCAGCTGAAAGAACTGTTGGAGCAGAACGGAGCTGATATTGAGCGGCGGAGAAACCTGGGACTTCGGATTCAGGTAAAGGATAGAGAAACCTATCAGGCATTTATGAAGGGAAAAACTTCTCCAGTCTATCCGCAGACAGGAAGGCAGAGAGTTGAATATATTATTGCTCTTTTTTTTGTTTCTTCTGCTTATATCAAGGCAGAAGAGCTCTGCGAAAAGATGTACATATCCCGAAAAACCTTATCTCTGGATTTAAAAACGGTTGAACAGTATTTGAACCGTTATCATCTGGAATTGGAACGAAAACCGTACTACGGGCTGCGTATGTGCGGAAGCGAGTTTGCCAAGAGAATTTGTCTTTGCGCAGTATTCTATGAGTTCCGGGATCAGTGGATTCAGGAGATTCAGAGAGAGCTGAAGGATTCGGAGCTGATTCGCAGTGTGATTTTAGACAGTGTAAAACAGTGCGGATATACCATTTATGAAATGGATATTCCCAACATTGTGCTTCAGATACAGATTGCAATCTACCGTCAGGAGCAGGGCTTTTTTATCCGGATGGAAGAAATTACAGACAGCGGGTTTTTGCAGGAAAGCGATATTTATGCGGCCCGCCTGTGTGCAGAAGGTTTACGCAGCTCTCTGAATATAACTATTCCGATTCCGGAGATCAAATATATTGCAATTCAGCTTTCCGGAAAAAAGAGAGTGGTGGAAAGCGACAAAGGCAATCTGGTAATTGACATGGAGATCAACCAGCTGGTCAATCAGATGCTGAACCGGGTACAGGAAGCGTTTTCCCTGGATTTTAGTTCCGACTTTGACTTAAATGCCACATTGCGGCAGCATATGGTACCTTTACGGATTCGCCTTCAATACGGGCTTAGAATAGACAATCCCATTCTTCAGGAGATTAAATCAAATTACAGCTTTCCATATGTAGTTGCGGCTCATGCCTCTACGGTGCTTTCCGAGTATTTTCATACCATTGTACCGGAAGCGGAGATTGGTTATTTGGCACTGTGCTTTGCTCTTTCGATGAAACGCCAGGATCAGGAACGCCATCGTCATAATATCCTTCTGGTGTGTGCGTCAGGAGCCGGAAGTGCAAAGCTGTTTGAATACCGGTTCCGGGAAGTATTCGGGGAATATCTGGACAAGGTGGAAACATGTAATATTGAGTCTCTGGCCCGGAAAGATTTTTCGCAGGTAGATTATGTGTTTTCTACGGTTCCTGTATCTGTTTCAATACCGGTTCCTGTTTATGAGGTACAGTATTTCTTTGAACGCCATAATGTGGCGGAAGTGGAGCGGATTTTAAAGCATAGCGGACGGAAAGGCATTGAGACTTATTTTGATAAAACACTTTTTTTTACTGATATAAAAGGAGATACCCGGGAGCAGGTTCTGCATGAACTGTGCAGAAGGATTGGAGAGGTCCGCAGTCTTCCGGAAGGTTTTGAAAATGCTGTTCTGGAGAGGGAAAATCTGATGCAGACAGATTTGTGTCCGCATATTGCAATTCCTCATCCATACCGGCCTATGACAGAAACAACCTTTGTCAGCGTGGGAATCCTGGAAAAGCCGGTATGGTGGCATCATTACGAAGTTCAGATTGTATTTCTGCTGTCGATTTCGTCGAAGAAGGAGGAAAATCTGGAGGACTTTTACAAGGTGGCGCCGCGTTTTATGATGGATGAAAAGCGTATGGAACATCTCATACAGACAAAGAGTTATGATACTTTGCTTGAGCTCATTCACTGGGCAGAACAAGATGGGTTATAAAAAATTTAATTAAATACATAGGAGGTATTAAGTTATGGCAACTATCAGAGTGTTATTGTGCTGCGGAGCTGGATTCTCCAGCGGATTTCTGGCACAGAAGGCAAGACAGGCGGCAAAGAAGGGGAAAATCGACATGTCCATTGAAGCGCGCAGTGAGAGCGTGGTAAGCGAGTACATGGACAAGATGGACGTTCTTTTAGTCGGCCCGCATTATGCAAGTGCACTTCCCAAGTTTAAAGCAGAGTGTGAGCCTCATGGAATTAAGGTAGACCTGATTCCGGCAGATATTTATTCTACTTTAGACGGAGCAGCGCTGGTAGACTTTGCAGTAAAAGTTTCAGAGAGAAAGGACGGATAACAGGATGGAACGTTTGATGAAATGGCTTTCCGAGGTATTTGCCCCGAAGGCGAGAGAGGTATTTGCAAACCCGTGGATTGATACTGTAGCAAGTACAATGAAGAAGGTTCTGCCTATCATTTTGACAGGTTCCCTGATCTTCTTCTATAATGTATTCCGTTCCTATTTATCATTTTTACCAGACTTAAGCCCGATTGCAAACTTTTCCTTTGGTTTGCTGGCAATCTTCGTAGCATTCCTGATTACCCATGAAGCAATGCTGAAGCTGGGACATGGCGAGTATCAGATTAACGCAGCTCTGATTTCCATTGCTGCATATTTAATGCTGTGCCGTCCGGAGGTTGTGGATGGAGTGTTCCAGATTTCCAACGGACGTATTGGAGCCGCTGGTATCATGATGGGTATCGTTGTTGGTCTGTTTGTAGCCATCGTATTCCATCTGTATGCAAAGCTTCACGTTCTGGAGAACAATGATACACTTCCGGACTTTGTAAGAGACTGGATTAACAACATTATTCCGATTACCATTACATTAGGCTTATCCATGATTTTTGCCAATGTACTGAAGCTGGATCTGTATGATATGCTGGTAAGTCTGTTTATGCCGCTGCAGAAGGGCGCTCAGACTCTGCCTGGTTTCATTCTGATTTGTTTTGTACCTGTTATTTTCTACTCTATGGGTATTTCCAGCTGGGTATTCAATGCAGTTACCACTCCTATTTTCATGGTAGCAATCGCAGAGAATATCGAAGCTGTTGCAAATGGCCATGCTCCGCTGAACATTGCTACCAGTGAGGCAGTATTTACTGCAGCTCTGATTACCATGGGCGGACGTGGAGGCACACTTCCGTTAAACGTTTTAATGCTGCGTTCCAAGAGTAAAAAATTGAAAACCATGGGTAAGATTTGTATCGGACCATCCCTGTTTAATATCAATGAGCCGCTGATGTTCGGTGCACCGGTTGTATTTAATCCGCTTCTGATGCTGCCTATTCTGATTAACAGTATTACAGGTCCGGCAGTTGTTTGGCTGACCATGCACTATGGCCTGCTGAAGATTCCGTGCACAATGGTACAGGTTGGACAGATTCCCGCTCCGTTCTCCAGCGTAATGATTACAGGAGACTGGAGAGCAGTTCCGGTTTATATCCTGCTGTTTGCTATTTATCTGATGACCTGGTATCCATTCTTCAAGGTATACGAGAAACAGTGCGTAGAGGAAGAGACAACGGCAGCATAATATTAAAAATTGTCCGATATAGCAGTGTTTCTCTTGCAGGAACACTGCTTTTCAGAAAGGAGAGAACTTTTTATGGGAGAAATGTTATTTCAAGATGATGATAAGGTCGTTCAGGTTGCCATGCAGATTGTAATTGCAGCCGGCGACGCCAGAAATGCAGCTGGCAAAGCATTGGACTGTGTAGGACAGTTTGATTTCGCAGGTGCAAAAGAGTATATGAAGGAGGCGCACAGCCATATTTCTGAAGCACACAATGCACAGACAGAAATGATCCAGGCAGAAATTTCAGGAGAAGAAAAAATCCAGCCCAGTATGCTGTTCAGCCATGCTCAGGATACCCTGATGACGGTAATGTCTGAAATTCACATGGCAGACAAGATGATTGCTGTGTTTGAAAGCTTTTATGATAAAATGGGTAAATAAGGAGGAGGTATGAGCGAAATGATGAAGAAAACCATGCCGGAGAACTTTTTATGGGGCGCATCTACCAGCGCATATCAGGTAGAGGGCGCTGCAGAAGAGGATGGCAAAAAATTATCCCAGATGGATATTTTAAATCGCGGAACTGGATTTGCAGATGCCAGCGTAGCCAGCGATCATTATCATCGCTATAAAGAAGATATTGCTTTGATGAAGGAATGTGGATTTACAGCATATCGCTTTTCTTTCTCCTGGTCCAGAATTTTCCCGGATGGAACGGGAGAGGTGAATCCAAAAGGACTTGAGTTCTACGATAACCTGGTAAACGAGCTGGTTGCCAATGGAATTAAGCCGGTACCGACAATTTACCATTATGATATGCCAATGGCACTGGTTGACAAGTATGACGGATGGGTAAACCGCCAGAGTGTAGAGGATTTCGTGGCTTACGGCGAGTTCCTGATCCGCAGATACGGTGACAGAATCAAAGACTGGCTGATTATCAATGAGCAGAGTATTATTGTGGAATTCTGGAAAAAGAAAAACTATGTTCCGGAAAAATATCATGACAATCCTCAGATTAAGTTCCAGATTAACCATCACATGAATCTGGGACAGGCAAGACTCAGCAAGCTGATTCACGAGCTGGTAGAAGGCGGCCGTTCCGGCGCAGCCATCGGCTATTCTCCGGTATATGGACTGGATTCCAGCCCCAAGAATATGCTGGCAATGCTGAATGCAGAAGATCTGAAGAATCACTTCTTCCTGGATATTTACTTCAAGGGCAAATATCCGGTAGGCGCATTCCGTTATCTGGAAGAGCACAACATGGCTCCGGTAATTGAAGAAGGCGATATGGATATTCTGGCAGAAGGAAAGCTGGATTTCCTGGGAGTTAACTATTACGCAAGCAAATGCGTTCGTTTCCCGGATGCAGATAAGAATGAGCTGACTGAGGCAAAGAGCAATTTAAGCGGTAAGAAGGGCGCTATGGGCGCTTACGAAGTAATGCCGGATTTCTATCAGTATATGAAGAATCCCAATGCAGATACGAACGATTGGGACTGGACCATTGATCCAACCGGTATGGAATACTTATTAAGAGACATTTATCAGCGTTACGGAATTCCCATGATTATTACAGAAAACGGTCTGGGCGCCAGAGACGTTCTGGAAGATGGAAAGGTTCATGATGATTACCGGATTGATTACTGGACCAAGCATCTCCAGTCCATTCACAGAGCTATCGAACTGGGCGTAGATGTAAGAGGATTCCTGCCATGGTCCTTTGTTGACGTACTCAGCACCAGCAACGGATACCAGAAGAGATATGGTCTGGTATATGTAAACAGAGATGACGAGGACTTAAAAGATTTAGCAAGAATTCCGAAAGACAGTTTCTATTGGTACAAGAAAGTAATTGAAACAAACGGAGCTTCCTGCCTGTAGGAAAAGGATAAGGATAGGGAACAAAATGGAATAAAACTGACGGTTTTTAAACAGTTTCCTCAATAGTGTGTTAAAAAAATATCAAAAAATCTCTTGACTTATTGAAGGAAAAGCAGTAAAATGTTAATAATTTAACAAGTTTTAATTCATCAAAAAGAAAAGAGGATATTGAGATGGCTAGATTTACATTACCGAGAGATTTATACTATGGAAAAGGTTCCCTGGAAAATCTGAAAAACCTTTCCGGCAAGAGAGCAATTGTTGTTTCTGGAGGAAGCTCTATGAGAAAAGGCGGCTTTCTTGACAAGGTAGAGGCTTATCTGAAGGAAGCAGGAATGGAAGTAAGATTTTTCGAAGGCGTTGAGCCGGATCCTTCTGTTGAGACTGTGATGAAGGGCGCAGCTGCTATGACCGAATTCCAGCCGGACTGGATTGTTTCTATCGGCGGCGGTTCTCCCATTGACGCAGCAAAGGCTATGTGGGCATTCTATGAATATCCGGATACAACCTTTGAGGATTTGATTACTCCGTTTAATTTCCCGAAGCTGAGAACAAAGGCTCATTTCTGTGCAATTCCCTCTACCTCCGGAACAGCAACAGAGGTAACCGCATTTTCTGTAATCACAGATTATGCAAAGGGAATCAAGTATCCGCTGGCAGACTTTGAGATTACACCGGATGTGGCAATTATTGATCCGGAGCTGGTTGAGAGCCTTCCTATCAAGCAGGTAGCTTATACTGGTATGGATGCTCTTACTCATGCAATTGAAGCATATGTTTCTACTCTGAACAGCCCGTTTACGGATCCGCTGGCAATTAAGGCAATTGAGATGGTATTTGATTATCTGCCAATGTCTTATAAGAAGGATATGGATGCAAGAGAGCAGATGCACTATGCCCAGTGTCTTGCAGGTCAGGCATTCTCCAATGCCCTGCTTGGTATTGTACATTCCATGGCTCACAAGACCGGCGCTGCATTCTCTACCGGTCATATTCCTCATGGCTGTGCAAATGCAATCTACCTTCCGTATGTTATTAAGTACAATGCTCATGAGCCGGAAGCTATGAGAAGATATGCAGATATTGCAAGACGTGTAGGTCTGGGCGGAACCTCTGAAAAAGCTCAGGTAAATGCTCTGATCGAGAAGATTGAAGAATTTAACCGCGCGATGAATATTCCGAAGACCATTCAGGAGTTTGGTGTGAAGGAAGACGAGTTCCTGGAGAAGCTGGATGAGATTGCTGCAAATGCAGTTGGTGATGCATGCACAGGTTCCAATCCAAGATCCATCAATCCGGAACAGATGGCAAAGCTGTTTAAGTGCACCTTCTACGGCACAGAGGTTGATTTCTAAGGATTTCTGATAAAAATGCAAAAAAGAGACTGTGAAGAACAGATTTGTTTTTCACAGTCTCTTTTTGTGTAGTGCGCCTGGCGGCGCACGTTTCTAACGGGTGCAAGTCTCAAATCCGCCCGGTAGTGGGAAGGATATAGCCGAAGGCAAGGGTGTTGCAGGCGACTGCAAATCTGAAGGAAGCCGGATGTGGGGAACCTACTAACCCACGGGCAAACCTCTGGTCTGACGAACAGAAATCGCATACTTCGACACGCTGAACCACACAATCCTCTTAAATCTGCTGAGAAAGCAGGTAAAAGACGAGAGGGTCATACAGATGGTAAAGCGATACCTGAAAGGCGGAGTGATGGAAAACGGTGTTGAAACAGAGACAGAAGAAGGCTCCCCGCAGGGAGGGAATCTATCCCCACTCTTAGCAAATGTGTATCTGAATGAATTCGATTGGGAGTTTCACAGACGGGCGTACCGTGTATTCGCTATGCAGATGATATTGTACTGTTGGCGAAGCGTGAACGGGCGGCGGAACGTCTGCTGGAGAGCAGTACGAAATATCTGGAAGAAACATTAAAGCTGAAAGTAAATCGGGAAAAGAGCCGGACAGTCAGCGTGTTCGCAATCCGAAATTTTAAGTTCCTTGGCTTTTGTTTTGGGAAGAGCGGAAAAGGAATCTATATCCGTGTCCATGGAAAGTCATGGAAGAAAGCCAAGGAGAAACTGCGACAGCTCACTTCCCGGAGCAAATGTGGGAGTATCATCCAAGCCATGGAAAAGATAAAAGTATACATGAGAGGGGGGTTAAATTATTACGGAATAGCGGACATAATGTTTGTTATTAAACAATCAATTTATGGTTACATAAAAATAAATAAGGTAGTTAAATGTTTGTGTGGGGAAAATAGAAAAGAGAATCCGAACAAGTGTTTGCAAATAAGTCTGGTCTGTGATAAAATACAGATCAGTTACGCAAAATACGGACAGGAGACGCCAGAAAGGCTTTCGGAAGCTGCGGCGGATGGAAAAACAAAGGAAAGGTTTGAAGTATGGCAAAGCAGTATATTAAAATACGGGGTGCCAACGAGCACAATTTGAAGAATATTTCTCTGGATATTCCGAGAAATGAGCTGGTGGTGCTGACGGGACTAAGTGGTTCCGGTAAGTCATCTCTGGCATTTGATACTATTTATGCAGAGGGGCAGAGAAGATATATGGAATCTTTGTCTTCTTATGCGAGACAGTTCCTGGGACAGATGGAGAAGCCGGATGTGGAGAGCATTGAGGGACTTTCCCCTGCTATTTCCATTGATCAGAAATCAACCAACAGGAATCCCAGATCTACAGTGGGAACAGTGACAGAGATCTATGACTATCTGAGACTTTTGTACGCCAGAATCGGAATTCCCCACTGTCCCAAGTGTGGGAGAGAGATTCGCAGACAGACGATTGATCAGATGGTAGATCAGATTATGGAGCTGCCGGAACGGACGAAAATCCAGCTTCTGGCTCCGGTGGTCCGGGGACGGAAGGGAGAGCATGTAAAGCTTCTGGAACAGGCCAGACGCAGTGGCTATGTGAGAGTTCGGATTGACGGAAATCTTTATGAGCTGTCAGAAGAGATTAAGCTGGAGAAAAATATTAAGCACAATATTGAGATCGTGGTGGATCGCCTTGCAGTCAGAGAGGGAATTGAAAAGCGTCTTACAGATTCGATTGAGACTGTTATGGGGCTTTCAGATGGTCTGATGCTGGTGGATGTGATTGGAGGAGAATCTATTCAGTTCAGCATGAATTTTTCCTGCCCGGACTGCGGCATCAGTATCGAGGAGGTAGAACCCAGAAGCTTTTCTTTTAACAATCCCTTTGGGGCATGTCCGGACTGCTTTGGTCTGGGATACAAGATGGAGTTTGATGAGGATTTGATGATTCCGGATAAATCTCTAAGCATCCTGCAGGGGGCGATTGTGGTACTTGGATGGCAGTCCTGTACGGACAAGGGAAGCTTTACCAGAGCTATTTTAGATGCTCTTGCGAAGGAATACGGATTTGATTTGGATACGCCTTTTGAAGAGTATCCCAAGGAAATCCACGATGTGCTGATTTACGGAACCGAAGGCCGGGAGATTAAGGTTCATTATAAGGGGCAAAGGGGAGAAGGCGTTTACGATGTGGCCTTTGAAGGCCTTCTGAAAAATGTTGAGCGGAGATACCGGGAAACCTATTCCGAGAATTCTAAGGCGGAATATGAAACCTTTATGCGGATTACTCCCTGTAAGGCATGTAAGGGACAGCGGCTGAAGCCCAGCTCTCTTGCCGTAACCGTAGGGGATCAGAATATTTATCAGGTAACAGAGCTTTCTATCCGCAGATGTCGGGAGTTTATGGAGAACCTGAAGCTGACACAGATGCAGGAATCGATCGGCGCACAGATTTTAAAGGAAGTAAAAGCAAGGCTGGATTTTCTGTTAAATGTGGGTCTGGAGTATCTGTCACTGTCGAGAGCCACAGGAACCCTTTCCGGAGGAGAGGCTCAGCGAATCCGTCTGGCAACTCAGATTGGCTCCGGTCTGGTGGGCGTTGCCTATATTCTGGACGAACCAAGTATTGGTCTTCACCAGCGGGACAATGACAAGCTGCTTTCTACTCTGCTTCACCTGCGGGATCTGGGAAATACGGTTCTTGTTGTGGAGCATGATGAGGATACGATGCGGGCGGCGGATTATATTGTGGATATCGGGCCGGGAGCCGGAGAACATGGCGGACAGGTGGTGGTAGCTGGTACGGCAGAGGAAATTATGCAGTGTCAGGAGTCCGTGACAGGCGCTTATTTGAGCGGACGGATTCAGATTCCAGTGCCGGAGAAGCGCAGAATTCCTACAGGCTGGCTGACAGTCCGGGGAGCGGCAGAAAACAATCTGAAACAGATTGACGTTCGTTTTCCTCTGGGCGTGATGACCTGCGTAACCGGTGTATCTGGCTCAGGCAAGAGTTCTCTGGTCAATGAGATCCTTTACAAGGCTCTGGCGCGGAAGCTGAACAGGGCAAGAACCATTCCGGGAAAGTTCAAGAAACTGGAGGGCGTGGAGCAGCTGGATAAGGTTATCGCTATTGATCAGTCTCCTATTGGAAGAACGCCTCGCTCAAATCCTGCTACCTATACAGGTGTGTTTGACATGATCCGGGATTTGTTTGCATCTACCCCTGATGCAAAGGCAAAGGGATATAATAAGGGGCGCTTCAGTTTTAATGTAAAAGGCGGCCGGTGTGAGGCCTGCAGCGGCGACGGAATTATCAAGATTGAGATGCATTTTCTTCCGGATGTCTATGTACCCTGTGAGGTCTGCGGCGGAAAGCGGTATAATCGGGAGACTCTGGAGGTTCGCTATAAGGGAAAAAGCATTTACGATGTCCTGAATATGACGGTGGAGGAGGCGATGGGCTTCTTTGAGAATATTCCTTCGATTTATCGGAAGATTTCTACACTGAATGATGTGGGGCTTTCGTATATTCGTTTGGGGCAGCCATCCACAGAGCTTTCCGGCGGAGAGGCTCAGCGAATTAAGCTGGCTACAGAGCTGAGCAGGAGAGGAACAGGAAAGACGATTTATATTCTGGATGAGCCTACGACAGGACTTCATTTTGCAGATGTTCATAAACTGGTGGAAATACTCAGAAGGCTTTCAGATGGTGGAAATACGGTTGTAGTGATTGAACACAATCTGGATGTAATCAAATCTGCGGATTATCTGATTGATATTGGCCCGGAGGGCGGAGAAGGCGGCGGCAGAGTGATTGCCGAAGGAACTCCGGAAGAGGTTGCAGAAAATCCGGAATCCTATACAGGCAGATATGTGAAGCGGTATCTGAAACAATAGATCAGTCTTGCTGCAGCTGTCTGACAATCTCAACCACTTCCTCCAGCTGTTTGATCTGGAAGTCCGCCAGAGACTGATCAAAATGAAAGCGGGAATCATAAAGGGCAGCAATATGCATTCCCGCCCGATATGCTGCAGTAACGCCAAAGGTAGAATCTTCTACAGCCAGACACTGATTTTCCGGAAGGTTCAGTTTTTTGGCGGTATAGTGATAGATTTCCGGATCCGGCTTACTGCGTTTAAACTGTGCGCCAGAGACAATTTCTTCAAAATAATGATGAATGTTATTTTCGGTCAGAACCCGGTGAATAATCGGCAGACCGGTGGAGGAGGCCAGGGCCAGTCGAAGCCCCATTTCCTGAAGCCGGTCGAGGATGCCAGGGATTTCTTTCCGAAAGATACGGCGGTAGTCCATCTGCGCGTAAACATCTACAGAGGCGCGGAATTCATCCCGCAGCTGCTGCCAGGTCTGGCCATTGTGGACGGCACGGGCCATACAGCTCCATGCGTCTTCCCGGGAGGATCCTACCATGCCGAACAGATCCTCCAGCTGCACCTGGGGATTTTTCGTTCGGGCAAATTCCAGCTCCATTTTCAGATATTCCAGTTCGCTGTCTATGATGATTCCATCCATATCAAAAATGACTGCTTTTATCATAAGATTTTCCACCTCTTTTTTATTTCTGTGCTCGTTCAGCCATGTGAGGATTCAGACAGAAAGATGCTCTGAATGCTTGTTTTTCCAGAAGTTTTCCAGTCTGAAGCGTCGAGAAAATACTTTCTTAATTTAATGCAATAAAGTAATTCTTGCAACAAAAAATGCGTCTGAGAGGAATCGAACCTCCGCACGCGGCTCCGGAGGCCACTGCTCTATCCACTGAGCTACAGACGCATCTTCTATATAATACTATATTTTTTTTTGTTTTGCAAGGGGTATTATTGCTTTTTTTTTTGTATTTTGCTATGATAAGGATCTGGACAATCCCATGGAGGTGGTGGAATGAAAGAAAACAAAAGATTTCGGAAACGGAGCGGGGCGGACGAAGAGCAGAGGGCTCTTTTGACAGCAGCAGCCATTCCGTTAATCGTGATTATATTAATGATTATTATTGTGATTGCAGATCATGGCAAGGCAAAAGAGACAGAAAATCAGGAGCCTTCCACGACCATGGAAGCAGAGACAGGGAATGAATCAGAGCTGCAGACCGAGGAAGCAGAGGCGGAAGGTGAGTCAGAATCAGAAGCTGTGGAGATTCCGGAAATGGAGGGACTGCAGAGGGACCGGGTTCCGGAAATTCTCAGTCTTATGAAGAGCTATTTTGCAGCCAGAGAGGATTCTGATGCAGAAACCATGAGCCGGATTTACGGAAGAGGTGAGCAGACGGAAGCTGAGCTGGAGGAAGAGCGGAAACGGCTGCGCAGCAATGCCAAGTATGTACAGGAATTTGAAAATATTGCCACCTATGTGATGGATGGAGAAACGGCAGATACCTGGCTGGTGTATACCCTTTACGACATCCGTTTTTATTCGGCAGAGACAGCGGCTCCTATGATTATGTGGTGCTATGTGTACCGTGATGCAGAGGGCAATTATCTGATTCGCAGCAACGACACCCTGACAGAGGCGGAGATTGATTTTGCAGATCGAATCAGCCATTCTGAGGAAGTGCGCCGGCTGGCGTCGGGAGTAAATGTAAAGCTGAAGGAGGCTTTAACTGCTGACGAGGAACTGAATTCCATTTACGGCGTACTGAGAGACGGTTCTCCTGTTTATGGGGAAGAGCCGGAGCAGAGAATTGTTGTAGCGGAGACGACAGCTGCCAGCGAGGAGACTTCTGCAGAGGAAGAGACAGAAGCTTCCGAAGAGGCAGAGACAGAGGAAAGCCAGTCGGAAGCTGAGGAGGAGACGATAGAGGCGTTTGTGCCGGAGGAGTCTGGGCAGCAGGAAACTGCAGAAGCTCAGGAACCGGATGCTTCTGGGGAGAGCAGCGTACAGAGCAGTACAGCAGCAGCGCCGGGAGCATAAAGACAGGAGAAGATCCGTCTTTTGAGCAGAAGCGTCCTATGGGAAAGCAGAAGCGCCAGATATCTAAAAATGGATGGATATGCGGATGCGTGACAGAAAACTGCATTTTCAAGAAGCAGGATAAGAACAGAATTTGAAAGAATCATACACAGAGAGCAGGATGAAAACATGGAAACGATGAATGTAAAGGACTTTTATTTTGATTTGCCACAGGAGCTGATTGCCCAGGATCCTCTCGAGGATCGGTCTGCATCCAGACTTTTGGTGCTGGATAAAGAAACCGGTGAAATTGAACACAGACACTTCCGGGATATTGTTTCTTATTTAAAACCGGGGGACTGCCTTGTAATCAACGATACTAAGGTAATTCCGGCGCGGCTGTTTGGCGTGAAGGAGGATACCAGAGCAAAGATTGAGGTACTGCTGTTAAAACGTCGGGAAAATGATATTTGGGAGACGTTGGTGAAGCCGGGAAAAAAGTGCCGTCCCGGTGCAGTGCTGGAGTTTGGAGACGGATTGTTAAAGGGAACCGTTCTGGATGTTGTAGATGAAGGGAACCGTCTCATTCAGTTTTCTTACGATGGTATTTTTGAGGAGATTCTGGATCAGCTGGGTCAGATGCCTCTTCCTCCCTATATTACGCATCAGCTGCAGGATAAAAACCGTTATCAGACAGTGTATGCAAAGCACGAAGGATCTGCAGCAGCGCCGACAGCCGGACTGCATTTTACAAAGGAGCTTCTGGATGAAATCCAGAAAATGGGTGTAAAAATTGCTCATGTTACGCTCCATGTAGGGCTGGGAACCTTCCGTCCGGTAAAGGTGGAAAACGTCCTGGAGCACCATATGCATTCGGAATTTTATATGGTAGAGGAAGCAGAAGCACAGAAAATCAATGAGACAAAGGCTGCAGGCGGGCGGGTGATCTGTGTGGGAACTACCAGCTGCCGAACCATTGAGTCAGCCACAGGAGAAGACGGAATTCTGCGGGCAGGAAGCGGTTGGACTGAGATTTTTATTTATCCGGGATATCAGTTTAAGATTCTGGATTGTCTGATCACCAATTTCCACCTGCCGGAATCGACGCTGGTGATGCTGGTTTCAGCCCTGGCAGGAAGAGAGCATGTGCTTCATGCCTATGATGAGGCTATTCAGGAGCGCTATCGTTTCTTCAGCTTTGGGGATGCGATGTTTATACGATGACAATAACAGATTTGCAGGAATAAGAGATATTGATTGAAAGGGGAAAATCCGTATTATATTTCGGGTCTTCCCCTTTTTATCTTTTTCTGTTTTTCGGAACATCTGGTGCGGATTGACAAAATCAAAAGAATATACGAAAATAGCAGTATACCATACTGGGGAACATGAAAGCTCCCTGGATTTTCGGGAAAGAGCAGAGGAAAGGACAGAATATGGAACCAATTCGTTTGAATAAATATTTAAGTGAACAGGGGGTTTGTTCTCGCCGGGAGGCAGATCGCCTCATTGAGGCAGGAAAGGTGACCATTGACGGACGGAAGGCCGGAATGGGAGAAAAAGTAACCGGACAGGAAAAGATTGTATGTGATGGAAAACCGGTTGGGCAGGGAGCCGGGGAAAAAAAGGTGAAGCCGGTTTTGCTGGCGGTGAATAAGCCGAGAGGAGTGGTCTGCACTACTTCTGACAAGGATCGGGCCATGAATGTGGTAGAGCTGATTCATTATCCTGTCAGAGTATATCCGGTAGGACGTTTGGATAAGGATTCGGAAGGACTGCTTTTGATGACCAATCAGGGAGATCTGGCGAATGAGATTATGCATGCGGGAAATTTTCATGAGAAGGAATATATCGTAACCGTGGATCAGCCCTTCAATTCTGCATTTATTAAAAAAATGCAGGAGGGAGTAGAGCTGAAGGAGCTGGAGGTGACAACAAGACCCTGTAAGGTGAAGGCACTTGGAAAGAAAACTTTTCAGATTACACTGACTCAGGGATTGAACCGGCAGATCCGCCGGATGTGTGAGGCCCTGGGCTATCATGTAGTGACCTTAAAGCGAGTGCGTATTATGAATATTCATCTGGGCAGACTGAATACGGGGGATTACCGGAGAGTGACTCCCCAGGAGCTGGAGGAGCTGCAGTGGCAGCTGGAACAGGCCAGAATGGAACGGGAAGAGGAGGAGTCATAAATTTATGGAACAGAATCAGGACAGAAGGCTTTCCCGGATGAAGGAGCTGATTGGAATTTTGTCAGAAGCGGCTAAGACTTATTACCAGGAAAGCCGGGAAATTATGAGTAATTTCCAGTACGACAGGATGTATGATGAGCTGCTTGAACTGGAAAAGGAAACAGGAGTGGTGATGGCAGGAAGCCCGACACAAAAGGTAGGCTATGAGGTATTAAGCGAGCTTCCCAAGGAGGAGCATGAGGCTCCAATGCTGTCTTTGGATAAAACAAAGGATGTTGGAGCACTTCAGGAGTGGCTGGGCAGCCAGAAAGGAATTTTGTCCTGGAAGCTGGACGGTTTGACCATTGTGCTGACCTATGAGGGAGGAGAACTTGTCAAGGCCGTTACCAGAGGAAATGGGGAAATTGGGGAGGTAATTACGGGAAATGCCCGTGTGTTTGCCAATGTTCCTTTGCGTATTTCCTATCAGGGAACCTTGATCATACGGGGAGAGGCGGTGATCAAATATTCGGATTTTGCCCGGATAAATGAAGAGATCGAGGATGTGGATGCCCGGTATAAGAATCCCAGAAATCTGTGCAGTGGGTCTGTGCGCCAGCTGAATAATCAGATTACAGCACAGAGAAATGTTCATTTTGAGGCATTTATGCTGGTGCGGGCTGACGGCGTGGATTTTGGAAACTCCCGGAAGCGGCAGTTTCAGTGGCTGGAGAGTCAGGGCTTTGATGTTGTAGAGTACCAGGAGGTGGATACGGAGAGCCTTCCAGAGGCGGTTTCTGTATTTGCAGAAAAAATCCAGACCTATGACATTCCCTCAGACGGACTGGTGCTTCTGATGGATGATATTGCTTATGGGGATTCCCTTGGACGGACGGCAAAATTTCCCCGCAATTCCATTGCATTTAAATGGGCTGATGAAATCAGAGAAACCCATTTAAAGGAAATTGAGTGGAGCGCTTCCCGCACAGGTCTTATTAATCCCGTGGCGATTTTTGAACCAGTGGAGCTGGAGGGAACCACAGTCAGCAGGGCCAGTGTTCACAATATCAGTATTATGGAGGCTCTGGAGCTGGGAGAGGGAGATGTGATTACGGTTTACAAGGCCAATATGATTATCCCTCAAATTGCAGAAAACCTGACGCGCAGCGGTACCATTTCGATTCCCGGCCACTGTCCTGTCTGCGGCGGAGAAACGCAGGTTCGTCAGGTTAAGGATGTGAAGGCCCTTTACTGTACGAATCCGGACTGTCAGGCAAAAAAGGTAAAGAGCTTTGCCCTTCTGGTCAGCAGGGATGCCTTAAATATTGACGGACTTTCCGAGGCAACCTTAGAGAGGTTTATCGCGGCAGGCTTTATTCACACCTACGCGGATATTTTTCATCTGGATCGCCATCAGGAAGCCATTGTTTCCATGGAGGGCTTTGGACAGAAGTCCTATGACAACCTGACGGCAGCTGTGAAAAAGGCTTCGGACACTACTCTTCCAAGGGTGATTTACGGACTGGGAATCACCGGAATCGGTCTTGCAAATGCAAAAATGCTGTGCCGGGAATTCCATTATGATTTTGCAGCCATGCGGTCTGCAGACAGGGAGGCCCTGACGGCAGTGGACGGAATTGGCGAGGTTTTAGCCGATGCGTGGATTTCCTATTTCCAGAATGAGAAAAACAATCAGCTGGTGGACAGCCTTCTGGCGGAGCTGACCATAGAGCAGGAGTCAGGAAACCAGGGGGAAGCAGTTTTAGAAGGAAAGGTGTTTGTTATCACAGGAACGGTAGAGCATTTTGCCAATCGAAAGGCGCTACAGGAGGAGATTGAGCGCCTGGGAGGAAAGGCTACCGGAACGGTGACATCAAAAACCTCGTATCTGATTAACAATGATGTAACGTCCAATTCTTCAAAAAATAAGAAGGCAAGAGAACTGGGAATTCCCGTCATTTCAGAAGAGGATTTCCTGAATATGATTGGAGGAACAGAAAATGCCAATTAAAGTACAAAACGAACTGCCGGCCAGAGCCATTCTTGAGTCAGAAAATATTTTCGTCATGGATGAAAAAAGAGCGCTGAGTCAGGATATCCGTCCGCTTCAGCTGGTGATTCTGAATTTAATGCCCTTAAAGGAGGAAACAGAGCTGCAGATTTTAAGGGCTTTGTCCAATACGCCTCTGCAGGTGGACTGTACCTTTTTGATGCTTTCTACCTATGTATCCAAGAATACGTCAGCCAGCCATATTAATAAATTTTATGTGAATTTTGAGGATATTCGAAAGCATAAATACGACGGCATGATTATTACAGGCGCGCCGGTGGAGAACATGGAATTTGAAGACGTGGATTACTGGGAGGAGCTAAAGTCTATTATGGACTGGAGCACTACCCACGTTCATTCCACCCTTCATATCTGTTGGGGAGCTCAGGCCGGACTGTATTTCCATTATGGAATTCCCAAATATCCCAGGGAGAAGAAGCTGAATGGGGTATATAGCCATAAGGTGCTTCACCATAAGGTTCCGCTGGTGAGAGGGCTGGATGATTATGTCATGTGCCCTCACTCTCGTTATACGGAGGTACGCAGTGAGGATATCCGGAAACATGAGGATCTGAATATTCTGGCAGAATCAGAGGAGGCAGGGGTGCTTCTTGTGGTGAATGAGGACGGAAGCAGAATTTTTATTCAGGGACATCCGGAGTATGATCGAATGACACTGAACAATGAATTTCACCGGGATCAGGTGAGAGGGCTGAATCCGGAGCTGCCCTGTCACTATTATCCAGACGATAATCCGGAAAACCGGCCGGTTCTGACCTGGAGAAATCTTTCCAACACAGTTTATGCCAACTGGCTGAACTATTATGTATATCAGACAACACCTTATATTCTTACAGAAGAGGAATGAAAGGAGGATTCCTGGTGCGCGATTTAAATGTCAGATATCTGGAACGTCTTTCGGATCTGTATCCTACGATTGCGGAAGCATCGACAGAGGTGATTAACCTGGAGGCTATTTTAAATCTTCCTAAAGGAACAGAGCATTTTCTGACAGATATTCACGGAGAATACGAAGCCTTTTCTCATGTAATGAAAAATGGCTCCGGATCGGTTCGACGCAAGGTTAATGATATTTTCGGAAATACGCTGTGCATGGAGGATAAGCAGGAGCTGGCAACGCTCATTTATTATCCCAGAGAGAAAATGAATCAGATTCTGGGAAAGGTTTCTGATCGGGAGGACTGGTATCGGATTACCATGTACCGTCTAGTCGAGGTCTGTAAGCAGTCTGCCAGCAAATATACCCGGTCCAAGGTGAGAAAGGCTCTGCCTTCGGAATTTGCCTATGTAATTGAAGAACTGATTACGGAGAAGGTCAATGTGCCGGACAAGGAATCCTACTACAATGCCATTATTCAGACCATTATCCGGGTGGGGCGGGTGGAGGAATGTATCATTGCTCTCTGCCGTCTGATTCAGCGGCTGGTTGTGGATCACCTGCATATTCTGGGGGATATTTATGATCGGGGACCAGGACCGCATCTGATTATGGATGAGCTGATGGCTCATCATTCGGTGGATATTCAGTGGGGAAACCATGATATTCTGTGGATGGGGGCGGCAGCAGGGCAGAGAGGGTGCATTGCCAATGTGATCCGGATCTGTGCCCGTTATGGAAATCTTGACATTCTGGAGGACGGCTATGGAATTAACCTCCTTCCTCTGGCAACCTTTGCAGTGAATACTTACCGGGAGGATCCCTGCACCTGTTTTAAGCTGAGAGGCGGCGGGATTTACAATGCCAAGGAGATGGAGGCAGATCTGAAAATGCATAAGGCCATTTCTATCATTCAGTTTAAGGTGGAGGGACAGATTATTAAGGCGCATCCGGAAATGGGGCTGGAGGATCGCAATCTTCTTCATCGGATTGACTATGAAAAAGGAACTATTTTCCTGGATGGAAAAGAGTATACGCTTCTGGATACGAATTTTCCCACCATTGATCCGGCAGATCCCTATACTCTGACTGCGGAAGAGGCGGACATTATGGAACGGCTGGAACGATCTTTCTTAAATTGTGAGAGGCTTCAGCGGCATATGCGGTTTCTGTTGTCCAGGGGAAGCCTGTATAAGGTATACAATGGCAATCTGCTGTATCATGGCTGTGTTCCCTTAAATGAGGACGGAACCTTAAAAACAGTAACGGTCTGTGGAGGCCGATACCAGGGAAAGCAGCTTTATGAGGTGCTGGATGGGTATATTCGAAAGGGCTTTGTGGCAGTGGATCCGACAGAACGGGAAAATGGAAGAGATCTGATGTGGTATATCTGGCTTCACCGGGATTCTCCTCTGTTTGGAAAAGATAAGATGGCTACCTTTGAGCGGTATTTTCTTGCAGAAAAGGAAACCCATCAGGAAAAGAAAAATCCTTACTATCGTTTTCTGGAGGATGAAGAGGTGGTGAACCGGATTCTGGAGGAATTCGGATTGTCGCCGGAAACAGGACATATTATCAACGGCCATGTACCTGTAAAATCAAAAAACGGTGAGAATCCTGTCAAGTGTGGCGGAAAAGTACTGGTAATTGACGGCGGATTTTCCAAAGCTTATCAGAAAGAAACAGGGATTGCCGGATATACGCTGATTTACAATTCCTATGGTCTGATTCTGGCAGCCCACGCTCCCTTTGAATCTACAGAAGCAGCGATTGAAAAGGGAAGCGATATCCATTCAGAAACCATTGTGGTGAAGCGGGTGGAGAAAAGAAAGTTGGTAGGCGACACTGATGTAGGAATGATTCTCAAGGAAAATATTGCGGATCTGGAGAAGCTTTTGGAGGCCTATCGGACAGGCGCTCTGGCAGAGCGGATTCGGAAAAAATAACAAATGGAAAAGAGGACAAGATCATGGAACAGATGATTCTGGCATCTGCCTCACCGAGGAGATTGGAGCTTCTTCGGCAGGTAGGAATAGAACCGGTGGTAGAGCCCAGCCATGTGCAGGAGGTAATCACAAGCACGATACCGGGAGCGGTAGTTATGGAGCTGTCCCGGCAAAAGGCGGAGGATATTGCAGGGCTGCACAGAGGGGAGCCGGTGATCGTGCTGGGAGCAGATACGGTGGTGGCAGCTGACGGTAAAATTCTGGGGAAGCCAAAGGATCGGGAGGACGCTATCCGTATGGTAAAGCTTCTTCAGGGCCGGAGCCATCAGGTCTATACAGGAGTAACCCTGGTGTTCTGTGGAGAAAATTCTTCACAGAACACCAGCCCTGTCATTACTTTTTTTGAAGAGACAGAGGTTTGTGTATTTCCCATGACGGACAGACAGGTGGAAGCCTATGTGGATACAAAAGAACCCATGGATAAGGCAGGGGCTTATGGCATACAGGGGAAATTTGCTGCTTATGTCAAAGGCATTGTCGGGGACTACAATAATGTAGTGGGACTCCCTGTAGGGAGAGTGTGTCAGGAGCTTGGAAAGCGGGGAATCAAGTTTTAAGGATACAGAAAATGAAAGGCAAAGGAAGCCTGAGGTCAGGAGGCTTCCTTTGCTTTCTCTGCAAATTCTGTTGTTACCAGCTTTTCGTAGGGAACCCGGGTATTCAGTTCACCCGCTTCTTCAAGAATATTCTGCAGCAGTTCAAAGCTGCTTTTTTCAAATATCAAATCGTTTTTCCAGGTATCCTGGGCTTTATATCGTTCAATAATAGCAATAATGTTTTCCAGAGGCGTTTCTGGAAACTGAGGCTGAATGGTTTTTGCAATTTCTTCCGATGAATGGGTATTTACATACTGCATTCCTTTTTGAAGTGCATTGGTAAATTTCTGAATGATGTCAGGATGGGAATCCAGATAACTTTTTCTGGCACAGTAGGCAGTGTAAGGAACATAGCCGGAATCTGTGCCAAGAGAGGCAACTACATATCCCTTTCCTTCCAGCTCCAGACCGGTGGCAAAGGGCTCAAATTCAACCGTATAGTCGCTTGTATTTCCCGCAAAGGCTGCAGCAGTAAGGCCAAACTGAATACTCTGATCAATGGTGAGATCGGTTTTGGGATCAATGCCATTTTTCTTCAGAATATATTCAAAAACCATCTGGGGCATTCCTCCGGCTCTTCCGCCCAGAACCGTTGTTCCTTTCAGCTTTTGCCAGGAAAAGGAAGGATCCGGGTGTCTTGCCACAAGGAAGTTTCCGGCTCTTTGGGTCAGCTGGGCAAAATTGACAGCATAGTCCGGCGCATCCTGGGCAAAGGTATAAATACTGGCCTCTGATCCCATAAAGCCAATGTCAGCGTCGCCGGACAGAAGGGCTGTCATAACCTTGTCAGCTCCTGCTCCATTGACCAGAGTCAGGTCAAGACCTTCTTCTGTAAAATATCCCAGCTCAATGGCTGCATACTGAGGGGCATAAAAGACAGAATGGGCTACTTCATTTAAAGTAACTGGGGTCATACCGGTTTTACTTTTTCCAGAGCAGCCGGAAAGAGCGACAGCGGCGGACAAGGCGGCTGCCAGAAAAAAATAAGGGGTGATTTTTTTCATCATATTCCTCCTGAGAGAAGATTTCCTAATACAATGTATCAGAAAATTGACAGAAGGTGTCTGTCCGGTCAGAAAATTTTACAGACGCTTTTTCAGGAAAGAAAAAAACGGACACGATTTTACATAGATTTAACATAAATTTTAAATGATGAGGTAGAAAGTAAAAATACCATTATGATATGATAAAAACCGTGTTAAACAACACACGCAGAATCAAAAAGCATGAAGAAAAGAATATGAGCGGGGTAATCCCGCATACGGAGGAAAAGAGAGGATGAATGGAACCATGGAAGTGGCGTTTGGTATGGCCGGAGGACTTGCTCTGTTTTTGTATGGCATGAACAGTATGAGTGATGCTCTGCAGAAGGCGGCTGGAGAGAGAATGAAAAGCATTTTAAGCTTTTTGACCAAGAATCCAGTAATGGGAGCCCTGGCCGGAGCCCTGGTAACAGCTGTGCTGCAGTCCAGCTCTGCCACAACAGTTATGGCAATCGGCTTTGTCAGCGCCGGGCTGATGAGTTTGCCTCAGGCGATTTCAGTTATTTTCGGAGCAAACGTTGGTACGACTATGACAGCTCAGCTGCTGGCATTTCAGATCAGCGATTATATTTATCCGATTATCTTTATCGGTTTTCTGATGAATTTTGCAGGAAAATCAGAAAAATTAAAGAATGTCGGTCTTGTGATTTTTTCTTTTGGACTTTTATTTGAAGGAATTGAGATTATGGGAAGTGTGATGAAGCCTTTGGCTGGAAGTCCCTTCTTCATTAATCTGATTGGAAAGGTGTCTCAGATTCCGATTCTGGGAGTTTTGGTTGGTCTTTTCATGACACTGATTGTTCAGTCCAGCTCCGCCACGATTGCGGTGCTTCAGAATTTTGCCTCTCAGGCCGGGCCCGATGGCGTCAGCAGTGTGATTGGCCTTGCAGGAGCAATCCCGATTCTTTTGGGTGATAACATTGGTACGACCATTACAGCGCTTCTTGCATCCATTGGGCAGTCTAAGAATGCAAAGCGGACGGCAGTGGCCCACAGCGTATTTAATATTACAGGAAGCATTGTATTCTTGTTTATGATTCCTGTTCTGACGGCTTTTGTGCAGATGATTTCTCCCAAGGGGCCAGAGGTGGCTGTTATTTCCCGCCAGATTGCAAATGCCCATACAACTTTTAACGTTGTCTGTACCCTGGTATGGCTTCCTTTGATTGCGGTTATGGTAAAAATCGTAAAACTGATTATTCCGGGAGAAGATCAGAATGAAAATCAGGCATTCCAGGCTAAGTTCCTGGATGAGAAGGTGATTGGGCAGCCGGTTGCAGCTATGTATCTCGTGTCTCAGGAGTTAAATCGGGGAGCAGAGCTGGCAGAGGGAATGCTTGATTTGGCTAAGGAGTCTCTTACCGGAACCAACCGAAAGGAGGCGAGGATGGAGTTTGCAGGTTCCTGCAGTGCTCTAGAACGCCTTCAGAAGAATATTTCCCAGTATCTGACGAAAATGCTGTCCAGCGGCGCTATGACAGAAATTCAGGCGGAAAAAACAGCAGGTCTCTTATCAGTATCAAACAATCTGGAGCGTATTACGGAGCGGTGCAGCGACATTCTGCAGATTGTAGAAAAGGTGCAGAATGAAAACCGCCAGATTTCCGATGAGGCAGTGGGAGAACTGAAAAACTGTTTTGCTATTCTGAACTATCTTTTTGAACATGCAATGGAGGCGGTTCGCACAGGTGACTGGGAGGCGGCAAGGAAGGTAAGCCGCAGTAAAAATAAAATGAGAAAGGCACAGAAGCAGTTTACAAAGGCCCATATGGCCAGGGTAAAGAAGAATCTTTGTGATTCGTCCATGCTGGAGGATTTTTCTAATCTTTTGTACAATCTGGATCGAATTGCCGATAACTGTGTCAGCATCGCGGAAGAGGCTCTGGACGATGTGATTTTTGTGAATCTGGAGGAGATGCATAAAGAGGAAGGTACTGTGTAAAGCAGTATCTTCTTTTTTTGGGAAAGTTCTGAAAGAATCTGTTTGCATACAGGTATCAGCTGTGCTATGATGTTTCTACAGTAAAGTGGGAAAGTGCTATTGAATACAGAAATACGAGGGAGGAAAAAGAAATGAGGTTTTTTGTAGATACAGCAAATGTAGACGAGATCAGAAAAGCAAATGATATGGGAATTATCTGCGGAGTTACCACAAATCCTTCTCTGATTGCAAAGGAGGGACGAGATTTTCATCAGGTGATTCAGGAAATCGCCTCGATTGTGGATGGTCCGATCAGCGGGGAGGTAAAGGCAACGACAGAGGATGCAGAGGGTATGGTGAAGGAAGGACGGGAAATTGCCGCAATCCACCCCAATATGGTTGTAAAGATCCCCATGACAGCCGAAGGCTTAAAGGCTGTGAAAATTTTAAGCGCCGAGGGAGTGAAGACCAATGTGACTCTGATTTTTACAGCGGCTCAGGCACTTCTTGCTGCAAGAGCAGGCGCAAACTATGTCTCTCCCTTCCTGGGACGTCTGGATGATATTTCTACGCCGGGAATTGAGCTGATTGAAGATATTACAGAGATTTTCATGGTTCACAATCTGGGTACCCAGGTGATTGCTGCAAGCATCCGCAATCCGATCCATGTGATAGACTGTGCAAAAGCCGGTGCAGACATTGCCACAGTTCCCTATAAGGTTCTTATGCAGATGATTCACCATCCACTGACAGATGCAGGAATTGCCAAATTCCAGGCAGATTACAGAGCTGTGTTCGGTGAATAGAAAACGCGGGGGAAGGTTATGAATTACAAAATGATTGTGCTGGATCTGGATGGTACTCTGACCAACAGAGACAAGGTGATTACAGATAAGACCCGTCAAGCCTTGATGGAAGCCCAGAAAAGGGGAAAAAAGGTTGTTCTTGCATCCGGACGGCCTACCTACGGCGTAGTTCCCCTGGCTGAGGAGCTGGAACTGGGAAAATATGGTGGCTGTATTCTGTCCTTTAACGGCGGTATTATTATGGATTGCCGGACAGGAGAGGTGCTTTTTCAAAAAAAGCTTCCGGCAGAGGCGAACCGGAAAATTATTGGTCTGGCTCAGGAGGAAAGGGTAAGCAGTATTCTGACCTACCAGGACGGCCTGATTATTACAGACAACGAAGAATGTCCCTACGTGAAGATTGAAGCAGGGATTAATCACCTGAAGGTGCGTCAGGTGGGCTCTATGGCTGACTATGTGGATTTTTCTGTGCCTAAGTTTCTGATGTGTGATGACGGAGATTATCTGGCGCTGACAGAAGCCAGAGTAAAGGCGGCGCTGGGACGTGATTTCAGTGTGTACCGGTCAGAACCCTTTTTCCTGGAGATTCTTCCAAAGGGCATTGACAAGGCTCAGAGCCTTTCTCAGCTTCTGAAAGTGCTTGGTATCGAGCGGGAAGAGATGATCGCCTGCGGAGACGGGTATAACGATATTTCCATGATTCAGTATGCAGGTCTGGGCGTTGCAATGGAAAATGCGGTGCTTCCTGTGAGAAAAGCAGCAGATTATGTAACTCTTTCTAATAATGATGACGGCGTTGCCCATGTAGTTGAAAAGTTTTTGCTGTAAAACTATAGACTTTAAAATTTTACTGTGCTAAACTATGAAAGAAGACTATCAGGTCAATCATGAAAGGAAAGAAGGGAACCCCGGTCTATGAATAAGAAAATAAAAACAGAAGCAGTGGATCATCTGTTTCAGGCAATTTTGACACTGAAAAACCCGGAAGAATGCTATATCTTTTTTGAGGACGTATGTACGGTTAATGAGCTCTTATCTCTGTCACAGCGTTATGAGGTAGCCAAAATGCTTCGGGAGAAAAAAACCTACCTGGAAATAGCAGAGAAAACCGGTGCGTCTACAGCAACCATCAGCCGGGTCAATCGCTCTTTGAATTATGGCAATGACGGCTATGATATGGTATTTGCCAGACTGTCGGAAAAGGACGGGGAAGAATAAAAGAGGGCTAACTAAATTATAAGAGAGCATAAGAAAAAGCGCTGGTTTCAGCGCTTTTTTCTGGTCTCTGAAGTGTCAGCTTCTGATTCTTCACGAAGCTGATCGATCATCATTTCTACCATTTGTTTTTTTAAATAGACATCAAAGGACAGCTCACTGATAAAGGCAAACAGCTGTAAATACTCCTGATCTTCTACAGGAAAATCGGCAAAGGTTTCTTCAGAAGCCTGAAACTTGGCCTGAATATCTGCTTTTAACCGTTCCATCTGCTGATCCTCTAGGGAGAATACCTCCTCATAAATCCGGCTCAGGGAAGGCTCTGCGCTGCTGTTAAAGTACTGTTCCGTAATAGGACGAAACAGCTGTTCAATATCGTGAAAAGAAAGCAGGTTCTTGTAATAGTAGATAAACAACAGAAGAATCAGATGCTCCTTGCTGTATTTTTTCTTTACAGGGGGCGGAAGCAGGTTGTTCTTTGCATAGTTGTTGATCATAGTTTTTGTAAGAGCCTTGTCTTCCGGATTCCGCTTAGCTTTTCTCAGATGCTCTTCCATAAAGGAGGTCACCTGATCCATGTAGAGATCGATCTCCGGGATTTTTTCCAGCTTGATATAGGAGATGGTTCCCAGACGATCCAAAATGTCGTTCAGTCGTTCCTTGTTTGTTTTCATTTGCTCACCTCTGACCCTATTATATAGTATTGAAAACCAGATGACAAGAGGGTGAGGAAATACTTTGCATAAATTTTCCTGTTTCTCCATATACTGTTTTTGTAAAGGAGGAACGAATACTATGGCGAGACGAGCGAGGAAAACACCGCTGGAAAAATGTCAGGAGGAGCTTTTGACGGTGAAGGCTTCTATTGAGCAGTATGATCATTGTCTGGAAACTCTTCGGGAAAAGGAAAAGCAGCTGGAAAACCAGATTTTGATGGAAAAATTCCGGGAGATCAATGAATTGCTGGAGCTTCAGAACCTGTCTTTAGATGATTTAAAGGACATGCTCGGAGAAAAAAAGGTGGAAACGCAGGAAGCCTCCTGATTCTCAAAAAAATTTTGATAGAAAAATAAAATTGAGATATTGTTGAATTCTTCTGGAAAAACCGTTATAATGGATGCAGAATAAGAGAAAATTCACAGGAGGCTATGAACATGAAAAAAGTACTGGCAACAACTAAGGCACCGGCAGCAATTGGACCGTATTCTCAGGCTATCCGCGCAGACAAATTTGTTTTCGTTTCCGGACAGCTTCCCATTGACCCGGCAACCGGAGAATTCGCAGGAGACGATATTGCAGCTCAGACCAGACAGTCTCTGACCAATATCCAGAACATTCTGGCCAGCGAGGGACTGACCATGGCAAATGTAGTAAAAACCACTGTTCTGCTGAAAAACATTTCTGATTTTGGCGCAATGAACGAGGTTTATGCTTCATTTTTCGAGAGCGACTGCCCTGCAAGAGCAGCATTTGAGGTAGCTGCCCTGCCGAAGGCTGCCCTGGTTGAAATCGAAGCGATTGCATATGCAGAATAAGCCCTGAAAAGACAGAGAAGGAGGCCGGAGCAAACCCAAAAGGTTTGCCCCGGTTCTTTTTTTATGATATACTAGCCAGAAGAATCAGGAAGAAAGATGAGGATAAGGACTTCATGGCAGTTTACGATACATTAAATCCCATGCAGAAGGAGGCGGTGCTCTGCACAGAAGGACCGCTTCTTGTACTGGCAGGGGCAGGTTCAGGAAAAACAAGGGTTCTGACCCACAGGATCGCCTATTTAATCGAAGAAAAAAAGGTAAGTCCATGGAACATTATGGCAATTACCTTTACGAACAAGGCAGCAGGAGAAATGCGGGAGCGTGTAGACCGTTTGGTAGGGGAAAAATCCGACAGTATCTGGGTCAGCACCTTTCATTCCTCCTGTGTGAAAATTCTCAGAAGATTTATTGAAAATCTGGGATACAGCAGAAGCTTTACTATTTATGATGCGGATGATCAGAGAACTTTGATGAAGCAGATTTTAAAAAAAATGGAGCTGGATCCAAAGCAGTTTCGGGATCGGGCCATGCTGTCTGCTATTTCCAATGCGAAAAATGAACTGATTGGCCCGGAGGAATTCCGCCTGAACGCAGAGGGAGACTGGAGAGAGAAGAAAACGGCAGAGGTTTATGCCATGTACCAGGAGGAGTTGAGAAAAAACAATGCGCTTGATTTTGATGATTTGATTTTTAAAACTGTGGATCTGTTCCGAACCAATCCAGACGTACTGGAGTATTATCAGGAGCGATTCCTGTACATAATGGTGGATGAGTATCAGGATACGAATACAGCTCAGTTCCAGCTGGTTTCTCTTCTGGCAGGGAAATACAAGAATCTCTGTGTCGTAGGCGATGATGATCAGTCGATTTATAAGTTCCGCGGAGCCAATATTGGAAATATCCTGGATTTTGAGTCTACCTTTCCCGGAGCAAGGGTGATTAAGCTGGAACAGAATTACCGTTCTACAGGAAATATCCTGAATGCAGCCAACGGCGTGATCTGTAACAACCAGGGCCGGAAGGAAAAAACTCTCTGGACAGCCAGGGAAGAGGGAGAACCTGTAATTCTGCGCCAGTATGAGCAGGCAGGCGAGGAGGCTGCAGGGATTGTGAAAGAGATTCTGGAGAGTGGAAAGGATTATCGGGATTTTGCAGTTCTTTACCGGACCAATGCCCAGTCCCGGATTTTAGAAGAGCAGTGTGTAGCTGCCAATCTTCCTTATCGGTTGGTAGGCGGAGTTAATTTCTATCAGAGAAAAGAAATTAAAGATGTTCTGGCCTATTTAAAAACGATTGCCAACGGTCAGGATGATCTGGCAGTGCAGCGGATCATCAATGTTCCAAAGCGGGGAATCGGAGGAGTTTCTATTGGAAAAATCACGCTTTGGGCTGCGATGCAGAATGTAAGCTTTTATACAGCCTGTACCAGGGCAGGAGAGATAGAAGGGCTTGGAAAGGCGGCCGGAAAGGTTTTGGCCTTTACAGGGCAGATCGCGGCCTTCCGAAGTCATCTGGAGCGTGGGAGCAGTATTAAGGAGCTCATAGAAGAAATTCTGGAGGATACAGGGTATCGAAAAGAACTGGAGGATGAAGATGATATAGAGGCGGAGACTCGTCTGGAAAATATTCAGGAGCTGATGAACAAGGCGGTTAGCTACACGGATGGCAGTGAAAATCCGGAACTGAGTGAATTTCTGGAAGAAGTTGCCCTGGTGTCAGATGTGGATCGAATGGATGATTCACAGAGCAGAGTAACGCTGATGACCCTTCACAGCGCAAAGGGACTGGAGTTTCCGGTGGTATATTTAACAGGTATGGAGGACGGACTCTTTCCCAGTATGATGTCGATTGCTGCAAATGATGAGACAGAGCTGGAGGAAGAACGCCGCCTTTGTTATGTGGGAATTACCCGTGCCATGGATCGGCTGGTACTGACCGGTTCCAGATTCCGCATGGTGAATGGAGAGACCAGATATTCCTGCCTCAGCCGTTTCGTAGATGAGATTCCCAAAGAAGTGATGAAGGAGGAGCGGCTGGAGCCGCGCCTTGGAAGAAAGATTTCAAGAGATGAATTTGCTGATGACAGTTTGCCCTGGAATCAGGCGCAGACCAGACTTGGAGTCAGCAGGTTTGGAGATCGTCCCAATGCTTATTTTGATAAGCCGTCTGTAGGAAGGGGAGCTGAGGGCGGAAGTAGCTATGGAAGCAGAAATGGTTTTGGAAGCGGCTTTGGAGGAAGGAGTGCTGCAGCCGGAAGCAATCCGGGATTTGGGAAGGCCTTTACGGTACAGAAGCCGGCTTCTCTGGAGTATCAGGAGGGAGACCGGGTGAAGCATATAAAATTTGGCGAAGGCACGGTTCAGCAGATTCAGGATGGCCCCAAGGATTTTGAAGTGACCGTTAATTTTGACCGTGCAGGCGTGAAAAAAATGTTTGCGTCCTTTGCAAAGCTGCAGAAGGTGTGAGAAAAAGCAGCGAAAAACGGTTATAAAAAAGAGAAAATTGAATAAAATAGGATAGTAAAATGAGGAAATTGATGTTATAATGTTCAAGAGGGCATAATATGCCGCAATCACAGAAAGGACGTGAAACTATGAACAGATTCGATACCATGAGCAAGGATGCACTGAGCCGCGTAGAAGAGATTATGAATTCCACAAAGCTGAATGAATTCCTGCATAGAAAAGAAGAGGAAGAGAAAAAGAAAACCTGCATTCTCTGGGTACTGGCAATTATCGGTGCAGTAGCAGCAGTGGCAGCTATCGCATATGGCGTATACCGTTTCTTCACTCCGGACTATCTGGAGGATTTCGAGGATGACTTTGACGATGATTTTGACGATGATTTCTTCGAAGAAGAGGAAGAAAACGCAGATAAATAAAACAAGGCAGCGTGTCTCTGAGAGGGGGCACGCTTTTTGATTTCATGGGAAATTACGTCCTGCGACAGAAAATCAGAAAACAGTTTCCTATTATGCTGATTAATGGTATACTGAGATTCAATTGAGAAATAAAGAAAAAGGAGTATTCAGTGTGAAAAAAGGCGATTATTGTGAAGCAGTGGTAGAAACAATTGAATTTCCAAATAAAGGAGTTCTGCATATAGACGGAGAAAGAGTTATTGTGAAAAATGCTCTGCCGGGACAGACGATCCGGTTTGTGATTAATAAAAAGAGAAAAGGGAAATGCGAAGGACGCCTTTTAGAGGTTCTGGCACCTTCTTCTCTGGAGCAGACAGAAGGGACATGTCCTCATTTTGGCATCTGCGGAGGATGTCTTTATCAGAGTCTGCCCTATGAAGAACAGCTGAAGATCAAAGAGCAGCAGGTCAAATCCCTTATTGATGGAGTATGCAGCTCCTATGTGTTTGAAGGGATCAAGGGAAGCCCTGTGTTTAAGGGATACCGGAATAAAATGGAATTTTCCTTTGGAGATGAGTTCAAGGATGGCCCTCTTGCTTTGGGAATGCACCGCAGAGGGAGTTTTTATGATATTGTGAACACACCAGAATGCCAGATTGTAAATCAGGATTTCTGCAAAATCCTGACATACACCCTGGAATACTTTACAGAGAAAAAAGCCGGATATTATAAAAAGCTGCAGCATGTAGGCTACCTTCGCCATTTGCTGGTGCGCCGGGCTGTAAAGACAGGAGAAATTCTGGCAGCACTGGTTACTTCCGGGCAGACGGAGACGCTGGAGACCGGAGAAGAGGAACTTCTGGAGGGTTGGAGGACAGGTCTTCTCTCCCTTCCCTTAGAGGGTTCCTTTGCGGGGATTCTTCATATCCGCAATGACAGTCTGGCCGATGTGGTCCAGAGTGATGAGACAAGAATTCTGTACGGCAAGGATTATTTTTATGAGGAACTTCTGGGACTGAAATTCCGGATTTCTCCCTTTTCCTTTTTCCAGACCAATTCTCTGGGAGCAGAGGTTCTTTATGAAACCGCGCGTGGATATGTGGGTGAGACAGCAGACAAGGTTGTTTTTGATCTGTACAGCGGAACCGGAACGATCGCTCAGATTATAGCTCCGGTAGCCAGCAAGGTAGTAGGTGTGGAGATCGTAGAGGAAGCTGTGGAAGCCGCCCGGGAAAATGCAGCAATGAACGGACTTTCCAATTGTGAATTTATTGCAGGAGATGTGCTGAAGGTAATTGACGAGCTTCAGGACAAGCCGGATCTGATTATTCTGGATCCGCCCCGTGATGGCATTCATCCTAAGGCACTGGAAAAGATTATTGATTTCGGCGTGGATCGGATGGTTTATATTTCCTGTAAGCCAACCAGTCTGGCTCGGGATTTGGTGGTACTGCAGGAGCGGGGGTACCAGGTGGAGAAGGTGTGCTGCGTAGACATGTTCCCGGCTACGGCGAATGTGGAAACTGTGTGCAGCCTATCCCGCATAAAATAAGGTTTTTTGAGACTTTAATTGTCATTAAAAGTACTATTTGTCAACGGTTTGTCAACGCTTTTTTCAGCCGTTGACAAGGATGTAGCTTTTTCGAAAATATCAACGCTCTGGTTAGCCATTGTTTCTGTGGCGTGAGTGTAAATCTGGAGAGTGGTGCTGATGTCTGAGTGTCCCAGCCTGTTTTGGACATCTTTGACATTGGCACCATTTTCAATTAAAATTGTAGCATGGGTGTGGCGGAGAGAGTGATAGTCAAAAGCAATTTGCAATTCATGATGGATTACCCGGCTACAATATTTAAAAGAGTCGGTGCTAACATATTCCCCATTTTCGCGCACACATATCATATCTACTTTCCGGAGGGCGCAGGGAATGCCATGCTCGACAGGGACAATTCGATAAATAGTATCGCCCTTCTCGTCTGTTTCCGGCTTTAGATAATGGTCTGTATAATAATCACCGTATATCTCCCGATTTTCTTCCTGTGCGGCTTTGGCGTTTCTTAGAGCGCTATATAAGGTATCCCCTATTTTAATTGTTCTTACAGAGGATTTTGTCTTGGTTGTTCCAAAATACCAGGCAGATTTTTCTTCTTTCTTTCCTTTCTTTTTCAACACGGTTCTCACATCTACCCCGTAATTCCGTTTTAAGACAGTTTTATTTACTGAAATAGTGCGATTTTCAAAATCAACATCGTTCCATGTTAGAGCAAAAGCTTCGCTGATGCGCAGACCCGTGTAGTAACCAATCAAAAGGGGAATATGGAAAATATTACCTTCCGGAAAGCGGTTGAGGATTTTTCTGAAATCATCCGTCTGAAGAATAACTCTTTTGCAAGAGCGCTGCTCAAATGATGGAAATTTAATTCGCTCGCAAGGATTGCTTTTTACATATTGCAGCGGCTCGATGGCATATTCATAAGACGCAGACAATACAGATAAAATTCCCTTTACAGATGCCTTGGCCATCCCATTGATTTTCAACTGGTTAATATAGTCCTGAATAGCCGCTGAAGAGAGCACCTTTAATTTATATTGCCCGAACCGAGGCTTCAGATGATTTTCTATAATTCCGAGATACCCGAGCTGGGTGTTGTACTTTAACTCTGTTTTGCAGTAATTGTCAAACCAGTAGTCCAGATAATCGGCTATACTGATTTCTGATGGCGAAAAAACAGCCCCTGCATTGTTGTATTCATTCATGGCCTGGGTGCCAGCTGATATGGCTTCCGCCTTTGTGCGAAATCCGCTTTTACTTATAGATTTTCTTTTTCCATCTACTGGAGCAGCCTCAAAGCTGTACTGCCACACATTTCCGCGCTTTCTTGTTCTGAGTTGTCCCATAATATCATCCTTTCTGGTGGTGTTGCGGTATCGCAACAGTAAAAATGAGTACAAAAATACGCCCCTTGCCAGGACGTTCCAGAAATGATATACTTTGTTTGGGATAGAGTATATCTTCCTGGAGCAATCCGGCAAGAGAAAATCTATACAAAAGCCGTTCGGTACGCCAATACCGGGCGGTTTTTGCGATTTGACAAATAATCAAGTTTGGAATATAATATACTTAACAAGAGAACCGTTGGTCAGTGTACACCTGACCGCCGGCAAAGAAGTGTTATAAAAATAGCGCCTTACTTTACCAGAGCAGGGGCGCTATTTTTTGCGTGTAAAAAGTATAACAAGAGTTATGACTGCGCAAAGCATGTTTACAAAGTCGAATAATTCGTCATATGTAACCATAGCACCAGCCTCCTTTCGTAAATCGTCCGGCGGCTGACATAACACCCCAACGGTTCCCCGGGTAAGTATATTATATTGTCAAGGTAGGCCCCTGCGGTGGCGCAGGGGCGGTTTTTGCTTTAATTAATATTAAGAACTGCGGTTACACTAGGAGCATTGTCGCTCCAGTCAAACATATCCTCTACAGTAAAGGTAATGGGGCTTGTGTCTGATAATAAAAATGCATCCCCTATGTTCAGGGTATATCCAGGCATAATTTTTTTATATTCATTCTCTACGGATTGATTTTCATCTGCAGATGAAATGACAGCCCCTTTCATCTGCACGCCATTTTGATATGCATTCAGCCCGATAAAAGCCGACATAGCGCTCATGGGTTCTGCGGCCTTATTCGTATAATCATAATAGACTATTATACAAGACTTTCCTTCGTAGTCAGACGAAAGTTCATATCCGGTGTATTTTATGTGCCATTCCGCCGCATCAAACTCAAAAAGAGGAGCTGGTATCAATGCACCATCCGGTCCAACCTGTTTTCCATCAGGTGTCGTTGTGTTTGCAAGCATTATTCCATTTGCATCCAGATAATAACTCTTTCCACTATCTTCGATCCAACCTGTTGCATAACTCCCATCATCATTCTGGTACTTCCACTGACCATTGCCTTGATCCTGCCAAGTTCCAGCGAAGGCCGTCATCCCCATACTCAATGTCAACAATGCCGTTGCCGCAAAAAGCTTTAATTTCCTCATACTTCTTTTCCTTCCCTTCTAAATTATTATTAAAACGCCTGTGGCGAATTAATCCTTTAAAATTTTTCCATGACCGCCAGAGACGGTTCAAACATTACAATGTAATTATCTATTTCAACGTAGCAGCCGTATTTTTCGCGATACAGCTCCAGTGCTTCTGCCAGAGTGTCCTCGCTCACTCCCAGAAACTCCGCCAGCTCATAACGGCTGCGACAGTGTGCCTTATAACCATCTACAATTCCAGTCAGACCGATGCGCCGATTATAGGCCCGGAGCCGTGCGGTACGTTCCTGCTTCCGGCTGTCTACATTATTCTGGTCTAAAATATTTCCGACCGTAGTATAGTGATGCTCCAGCTCCTCAGCCAGAGTGTCGGCGGTTTGCGCGGATGTCATTCCGGCCCTTAAAGCTACAGAGCCGTCAATGTACAATCCGCGAAGTTTTTCACTTTTAAAATTCAAATAATCAACTGAAACATTCTGCTCATAAGCTTCCTGTTCCAATTCTTCAACTGGTGTCAATCTATCAACTCCTATTTGCGGCGGTTTTTTACAAATTCTGCGTAAGCCCGGATGTCATCCAACTCATCTGCGGTGAATTCGTCTCCATCAAAATGAGCGGCTACGGTCATTGGTTCGGTATTCAAGCCAAGCAAATCATCGGCAGAAACATTTAATGTATCCGCTATCTTTTTTATGGTTTGAACATTTGGTTCCCTATTTCCGCTTTCATATAGAGAATAAGTAGACTTTGCTACTCCAATTATATCTGCTACTTCTTTTTGCGTCATACCTCTTCGTTCTCTTGCTTCTTTTAAATTTTCATTAAAGTATTCACCCATATTTTAGCACCTCCGATTACCTTGATTATATATATTAAATGCAAACATGTCAATAAAAAAGTTTACAAAATGCAAAGAAAACTGTTGACAAGTTTGCGAAAAGCAATTATATTATAATCATAGTTTGCGAAATGCAAACAAGAAAGGAGGAACGAGGTGTTTAGGAATTTAGAAGCCGAACAGGCAAGAAAAGGACTTACGAACAAGAACGTTGCAGATACGTTAGGTATTTCTAGAGTTTCGTATGAAAACAAGAAAAAAAGCGGGAAATTTACGACTCTGGAAATTAAGGCATTATGCAAACTGTTCAAATGTAAGTTTGACTATCTATTTGATACAGAGTAGGAGGTGAGCAGGGATGTGGACTTTGGCTCTTTTAATATCCATTTGGATTATTGGAGCTGCATGCGTGTGCCTGATGAAAAAAATAGAACCCAGTAACAAGATGTATCCTATTTGGGCTCTATTGGTGGTTTTGCTGTTCACGGCATATTCACTCTATCGGTGGTTTTGTGGCTGACAGTTCATCATTTAGAGATGAGGCAATATATGTGATGAGGGATGTATATGTTTTTCGTTGTGCCCTTGAAGGCTGTACACCGTAGAATTCTTCATTTACACGATCAAGAAAATCAATGATGTACAGTTTGTTATTTGCATTGCAGAATAGAAGTGCTCTGTCAGCAGAAGCATGCAATGCTTCGTATGCAGGAGAGGATTGTGTTGTTAAAGAAAATTGTCCCGCTGCGTGCAGAAAATCACTAAAGGCGACCTTTTTATCGGCGTAATAAATGGAGAATTGCTTTTCTATTAAAGCAGCATCAGATTCCATCTTCTTAAGGGTTTCCTGATGAGTGATATCCATTTGACGCATTGTACGTGCGTGACGATTGTTTATGATTGCCACAAAAATCGGCGATAAAAATGCAACAACAGCGATAGCGGCAGTTATGGTCCAAGATAAATCTAATGGCGGCAAGGCATTAACGACATTTGCGGTAGACGATGTGGCAAGTAACATGTTTATTCTCCTTTATATTTAATAAAGGAATTGTAGCACAGAAAAAAGAAGTTTACCAGATGAGTAGGAGGTAAAGAAGATGAATGCAGATAAAAAGATACCGGGATTCCTGCAAGTGTTTGGATTAAGAAGAACTGAGGAGTAGGAGGTGAAGGCGATGCGAGAGTACATTCAAATATTCTACGAACTATGGAAAGAAGATCCACAGTTTAGGGCGCGATGTCACCTTGCACATTTGAGCTTGTTCCTATCTGTAGTGGTGCTTGTAGTGGTGCTTCTTGTGCTGCATTACATGAGTAAATAGAAACAATGATTGCGATAATGGATACGAACAGTGCTAAGGTAGCTACTATGTGTGGATACCATGTTCGTAATAAATCCTTTTTTCTAAATTGTAGCCACATAAGTCCGATGGGAGTTATTTCATATACTCGAACAGCAGACCGATAAAACGCGTCATTAGCGTTAATGCATTTTATAAGCCTGTATTTTTTCATAACAAGCAGATCAGATGCGTTTTCGCAGTTCTCATGAATATTAGATGTTTTCATTTGTTTTAAAAGAGATGTTTGCTGGGGAGTAAGTTCAATATCTTTATATTCCATTTAATAGCTCCTTTTATTGTTTTCAGTTGGACCGCGTTAATAAGAGGATTGTAGCACAGAAAAAGGAAATTTGCCAGATGGATAGGAGGTGAGCGAATTGGTAGAGTCATATAAACCCATTTACAGCGTGAAAGAAACAGCAAAGATTCTGAAAGTAAATACAGATTCGGTTTACGCGCTTATCCGAACTGGACAGCTCACAGGCTTAAAGCTGGGGTCTATTAAAGTTCGTGGAAGTGATTTAGAGCGATTTATTGAGAAGTACCCGGCAATGACAGTGGAGGTAGAGAGACATGGTGAAGTTTAAAGAAGCGCCTCAACCGGCGCTGAGTTACGCGGCTGTTACCGTCGGTCCTGGCCCGTTGGTGGATCCAGTGCTGGTGCTGGAGCTGGAGAAGCTGGAGCGGATTAACAGTAGCCTGCAGGCAGAGAACAAATTCCTCTGGAGCCTGTTGGGGACAGTGATTTTTGTGTTTTCACTGACTACGTGGGTTCCAGTGGTGTTTTGAGAGGAGGTGAGGACGATGACACAGGCACAGGAAGGGCTCCAGGTGCTGCTGGATATGGCAGAGGATTACCGGAAGAAGAATAACATGAATTCTGTCACAATTTCAGCTGTTGGCGGCGGAACCGGACATGCTTATGCGTTCCAGGGAGCAGATAGAGTGGATGCGACTATCGGAAAGTGGCAAAAAGAAACCCCAGGAGCGGCCACTCCCAGGGCGGTGAAATAAAAAAACAATACACCCTTATTATAGGGGATTTAGAGGAGGATTGCAATGGTAAAAGTGAGAATTGAGCACAAAGGACAGGTAAGAGAATTTGAGAAAGATGCGGTTATTGCATTTTTTCCTGACAAAGAAAGCGCACGTATGATATTTACGGGGGAAACCAGCATTAAAAGAGTAACAGGAACGTTATCAGCTGGCATCCCGCGCATCCTGGCGCTGGCATCCGAGAGCCGGACGGAATACATCGATGCCATGGTTGAAGTGTATAAGAGATTTGAGGAGAAAATCAAAGAAGAGCTGAGAACAAGAGGCGCAAATGTTTTGATAGATGCGCTGGCTAAAGCGATAGAGGAGGAACTCGAAAAATGAGCATTTATCCTACAAAGGGAAATATCATCAGCCATGGCAGATATCCAGTAAATAAACTGGTTCCCGGCCAGACTATCCGGTTTCATCGGGAAACGGTGGTTTCTACTATTCGCCGGGTACATAACTTCCAGAACATGATCATCGTTGACGGTGACGGTATGAATGGAGTGGCTTTCGGGGCTGATGATTATGTGGAGCTGGTGTCAATGGAGGAAATGTGATGGCGGTAACAAAGGAAGTTTTTCCCAGCCGGGAAGCATGGCTTAAGGCTCGGAAGAATCATATCGGAGGCTCTGATGCAGCCTCCTGCATTGGAATGAATCCTTATAAGGACAATGTGACATTGTGGGAGGAAAAGATGGGGCTGGTTGATCCGGAAGATATTTCTGATAAGGATTATGTCCAGTATGGCATCCAGGCAGAAGAGCATCTGAGGGCACTATTTTCTGCAGATTATCCGGAGTATAAAGTGCTCTATGACGAAAATAACATGTTTCGTAACAGCCAATACCCATGGATGCACGCTTCCTTAGACGGAGAGCTGATTGATTATAGAGGAAGACATGGGATTCTTGAAATTAAAACCACAAACCTGATACAGAGTACGCAGCAGATGAAGTGGAAGGACAGAATTCCAGACAACTATTACTGCCAAGTACTTCATTACCTGGCAGTAACAGAATATGATTTTGCAGTATTAAAAGCCCAGTTAAAGAGTGACTGGGGTGGAGAACTTAGGATCATTACAAAGCATTATTTTATCGAGAGAGAAGAGGTTGAAGAAGATATTAAGGAATTGATTGAGGCAGAGCGCCGGTTTTGGGAGTGCGTGAAGTCTGGAACAAGACCCTATCTGATTCTTCCAAGAATTTAAGGAGGTACTTATGGAACTTAAGATTTACAGTCCTCAGGACGCGGGATTTGTCCAGAAAATTGACTGGAACTTTGAAGAGTTAAAAAGCGAGATTATTGCGGTATCGCAGGAGTACGAAACATCTGTATACACAGATGAAACCATGAAAAATGCAAAGTCTGACCGGGCGAAGCTGAGAAAGTTTGTGGATGCAATGAAGAGCGAGCGCACGCTCATTCGCAAGAAGCTTCTGGAGCCAGATGTTCTGTTTGGAGAGCAAATTGCAGAGCTGACCGGAATTGTTGAGCGGGCTATTGATAATATCGACACCCAGGTAAAGGATTATGAACAGCGACAGCGGGATGCGAAAACGGCAAAGATTCGAGAGTTTTACGAAGAAAACATCTATGATTTAGCAGAATATTTGCCGTTTGAACGCCTGTTTCGTCCAGAGTGGGCAAATGCATCCACGACCATGAAATCCGTGAAAGAAAGTATGCTGGATACGATTCAGAAGGTTGCTGAAGGAATTGCAATCCTGAATGATGTGGAAAGCCCATATGCAGGGGATATGAAGAAAGTTTTTTTAAGAACCTACGATATTGGTGCAGCCATGGCAGAGCGGAATCGTCTGGAGGCAGAAGCAGAAAACAGACGGTTATACATAGAAGAGCAGGAACGGCGCAAGGCAGAACGTGAGGCAGCCAGAAAGGCAGAGGCTGAAAGAGTTATGGCAGCAGGCAGAAATCAGCCAAAAGAGCCGGAATACGTGGCTCCAGTCGAAGATGTGGTGGAGGAACCGGTGCATATCCTGGATTTTCGGGTACATGCAACGATAAAGCAGTTAGAGCAGCTTAAGAACTTTTTGAAAGTAGCTGGAATCCGGTTTGAGCCGGTTCCGAAAAATTAAAGGAGGATAAGGATATGGCAATAAGTAACAGTTTGGCAAAGAAGCCGGTACAGCGGGTACAGACAACAGAGTATTTGGCAAATGGAGTGAAGGTAACACTTACTCCTGGAACTGTAAAAAATTATCTGGTGAGTGGTGACAAAGACAGAGTTTCTGACCAGGAAGTAGCGATGTTTATTAATTTGTGCCGTTTTACTGGTCTGAATCCCTGGCTGCGTGAAGCGTACTGCATTAAGTACGGAAATGAGCCTGCTACTCTGGTAGTTGGTAAGGATGCTTATTTTAAGCGGGCAGAAGCAAACGAGGCTTATGACGGGATGGAAGCAGGAATCATCGTACAGGACGAGGAAAGCGGAGAAATATCTTATCGAGTAGGCACGTTGATACTTCCTGGTGAAAAATTGATTGGTGGATATGGAGAGGTGTTCCGTAAGGACAGAAACCACAGTTTCCGTATCGAGGTTTCTTTTGACGAATATGCAGGAAAGAAAAGGGATGGTTCTCTTAACTCGCAGTGGTCAAAAAAACCAGCAACTATGATTCGCAAGGTTGCGATTGTGCAGGCTCTTCGAGAAGCATTCCCACAATCTATGTCCGGGATGTATGTGGCAGAAGAGATGGGAGCAGAAGAACCGAATTATACAATAGGAGATGTAATTGAACCGCAGACTCAGAAAGCTATTGAACAGGCATCTGTGGAATCTGCTGTTCAGCCTGTTGGAAATGCCTCTCAGGCGGATGCAGAAGCAGCATTCTTTGGTTAATTGATATGTTACCTCTGTGGTGATTGTGTCACGACAAAAGCCATTGGTACTGCCGCCGCTGACTTAAATGATAGGCGGCGGCAAATAAAATAAGGGGAGGTATCTGCTATGGCTTCTCAGGGAGCCCCGAATAAAGCAGCGTTGGATTACTTCCCGAAGATGGTTAATTTCTATGAGGATGATAAGATATTTGATTTGTTGGATGAATATGGCCCACTGGGGGTTACTATATACGACTGTATTTTGACGATTGTATACTCAAATGGCTATTTCACAAATCTATCAAAAGACAAGCTATCGAGAATGGTCATCCGGAAGATAGGAAATAAATGGATTAAAAATCAAAAGGTCGTCGTGCAAGTGATAGATTACTGTGCTGATTTAGGACTTCTTCATAAAGACCTCATGCTGCAGAATGTTATCACCTCTGTTGGAATTCAAAAACGCTATTACAAGATAGCTGTAAGGCTGATGAAAAGACGACTCTATAGTGCAGAATATTGGCTGCTTGATGAAAATGGGGAGCCCTTATTAAATTCACCCATAACGCCCATTTCTTCGGAAGAAAAGCAAATTAATTCCGAAGAAAATAACCATTCTTCGGAAGAAACGCGACAGAAAGAAAAAGAAAGAAAAAGAAAAGAAATATCTATAATAGGCAATACGGAATTATCTCCGAAGGTATGGGATGTGGTTCAGGAATTTATACTGTATCGGAAAGAGATAAAGGCTCCGATGACAGAGCATGCTGTAAAGTTGTTGATAGGGCAACTTCAAAAGCTTTCTTCGGATCCGGATGAGCAGATTGAAATTTTAAGACAGTCTATTGTAAATGGGTGGAAGGGGATATTTTCGTTGAAAAAAAGCGGTAAAGAATCGCAGAAGAAACCGAACCAGTTCCATAATTTCGAACAGAGGGATACAGATTATGATTCTATGGTTCTGGATTCAGTAAAGGGATGGATAAGTGAGGAGGAGCAGCATGAACAAGAATATGATTGAACATTCTGGCGAGGTTCGAATGATGATATATAACTACATCGTGAATTACCTGGAAGAGCATGGTTATCCGCCCTCTGTCCGCGAGATTGCAGACGGGGTGGGAGTGGGTTCCACATCCACGGTGCATAATCATATCCGCATTATGTTTGAACGTGGAAAGCTAGAAACGGATGCACCGCCCGGAACACCACGAGCCATTCGGGTTCCTGGGTATCGATTCACAAGAGGAGGAAATCATGAATGAGATGAGAGAGGAGCTTCCAGGGCCGGCAAAAGAACCATGGTATGAAAGCTTAAATCTGGAGGATACAGAATCCTTTATCAAGAGCAATCTGGTATCAGCTGCTCAGAACGTCATAGCGATTGGGTATTATCTTAAACACATCCGAGACGGGAAACTGTACGAAGAGGCAGGATATGAAAGTATCTGGGATTATGCTTCGGACCGGTTCGGTCTTTCAAAATCAACCACATCCCGCTACATATCCAGAAATGATAAATTCTCCAAAGGTGGGAATAGCCCGGTATTGGACAGTCGTTATCAGGATTTCGGAAAAGCGCAGCTGCAGGAGATGCTGTCTCTAAACTCCGAGCAGTTGGAGCAGGTAACTCCGGATATGACTGTAGCGCAGATTCGAGAGATACGAAAGCCGAAGGAAGTGCCGTATTATCCCCTGGAGGGACAAATGGAAATTACAGAGTTCCTGGAACCAGAGGAACCGGAACAGCCTCCCTTGCCGCTGATGCGAAACAATGACCAGCGGAAAGAATGGCTGAGGGATTACAAATCCTGGGGGCTGTGGTACACAGATGATCATATCGGCTGCCGGTATTACAAATACGATTTTGACAACGGGGCGCGGCTGATTGCGGAGGTGTACACTCAGCATAATGAATTTGCCGGTCAGGATTATGAATCCTCATACTTGCATCTGGTCGGCGGACCGGAGCCGGATGAACATCCGTCTGGAGCCTATGGCAGATGGAGCAGGCATGAGAGATATAACCGGTTCCCGAATTCAGAGACGGAGCTGGTGGAATTTTTGAAGTCGATTCAGAAGGGAGAGCGAAAATGAGAAAATGCTGTGGAACCTGCGGATGGCATAAATACGATGATGATGTAGATTTTACATGTAGCAATGAAGAGTCCGATGGATATGGTGAATACACTATGTTCGAGGATTATTGTGATTGCTGGGAGGGAAGAGATGAGCGATAGATTGCCACAGACTATGTGTCTGGGTGGATTACAGATTGTACAGACAACAAACCTACATGTGACAATTTACAAAGACGGAAAGAGAGTGTTCCATTGCCAGTGCGATAAGGAACTGGATTTTGCGGGGCTGATGGGAGTGATTCGATTTTATAAGGAGATGTCTGGAGATGAGCAAGAGCAGAGCGAATAAGCAGAACCGCCTTCGGGCGCAGATTAAGCGGCAGAAGAATGATGTTTATAAGTTTAAGAGGAGGAAATGACTATGCAAAAGATTACCATATCAACAACAGGAAAGAGAATCAGTGTTGATGTAAATGATGTCAAAGCTGATAAAGCATTTTGGAGCCTCGCGGAAAGGCTGATGCTGTTTACAAAAGAGCAAGATTTGGAGCCGGTTAAGCCGAAAACCGAGGAACCTGTATTACCACAATTTGAAGAGCTGGAGGATCCGGAAGAAGAGCTGGAGCTGAAAAGACGAAGCTACACAGGATTTTTGCTTATTAAATGCGAACACTGCGGAAAGATAAAAGGGTTTTGTACCAAGAGCGCGATTACCTATTATCGATGTGATTGTGGTGGAGAGACAGAGTTGGAGGATTTGAGACGCCTATATGTAAATTGTGAGTGTGGCAGAAGATCGGCATCTTTTACCAATGTGAAAGATGCAGCGCTGGACGTTGATTGCATTGACTGTGGCCAACCGGTGGCGATTCAATGGAATTCAAAAAATAAAATTTATGAAACAATGAGGGGCTAACATGAAAAAGATTAAATTCTTCCCGGCTCCACATGTGGAAGTTCGGGTGAGCGTGACAGATGAGATGGCTGCGGACCTGCGGGAGTGTTGGCGAATGGCAGAAGAGACAAATTACGAAGGCTGCAAGCTCTGCGATGATTGCAGCTGGCAGGAAGTTGAAATAGACTGTACGAAAATGTGCGAACTGGAAGAGGTCTGTACGCAGGTGCTGGAGGAGGGGTGATAATGGATCTTGGTGACAAGATTAAAGAGCTGCGCAAGCAAAAAGGGATGACCCAGGCAGACCTAGGGCTGGCTGTCGGTGTGTGCTATCAGTCAATATCTGATTGGGAACACAAAAGATATAATCCCAATTACGACAACATAAGCGAACTGGAAAGGGTGCTAGGAGAGCCGTTAAGGGATTGTGAACTGGTTTTACCACCGCCAAGGGTAAGAAAGTCGAGGAAAGAGAAAAAGCCCGTCTATGAGGCAAATAAGCCTGTTGATGTGGGTAAGATAGGTGCGCTGTACCGGGCGCGATGGAGTATCGAGGAGATTGCTAGGGATGTACATATTCCGGCGAGTGAAGTTGTGAGACATTTGAGGAGGATGGAGAGAGATGAAGAACGCAGAAGGCTATCCTGACCCGACAGCTGGGAAAGCGATCCACAGGGCAGACAAGCAGCCGGACAATGTGGAACTGGTAATTCGCCTGATGAAGGCTGCTGCCAGAGAGTGTAATGTGGAAATTATTGGACGGATAGCAATTAGAGATGAAACTGGAAGAGTTTGGAGGTGATGCCGTTGGATAAGCAGATTTTAGAGCAGTACATAGATGCGTGCGAGCTGATTAAGGACACTAAGGATGAGATTCGGAAGCTGAGGAAGCACCGCAGCCAGATGCAGAAGGACAGCGTTAAGGGCTCTGCACATGAGTTCCCTTACACCTTACAGACCTATCATCTGGAGGGGCTTGGGTATGCAGCCGTTAAGGACCCGGATGAGTTGGAACGTATGGAGGAATTGCTGGCGGAACGGATCCGGAACGCAGAGAAGATCAAGCGCCAGGTGGAAGCATGGCTCAATACAGTTTCGCCCAGGATGCAGCGGATTATCCGGTATAGGGTGTTTGAGGATATGACTTGGGCGCAGGTGGCTGTGAAGATGGGGCGGAAGGCTACAGCGGATAGTGTAAGGATGGAGTTTGAAAGATTTATGTTAGCGGCATAAAGTTTGTTCGATTTGTTCACACTGTTCGGTTTTGAAATGTTATAGTGTATCATGAAGCCAAAGGCATACAGCCGACGGCTTACACTTAAATCGACGGTCGCCAGGGCGCTACAGCCGGGTGGCCGGTTCGTCTGGCTCTGGTTCCATCCCAGGGCTGGACGCCCCCTTCTCCTATATGGATCCTTAGCTCAGTCGGTAGAGCAGCTGGCTTGCAAACCACATCGTCCCAGGTTCGATTCCTGGAGGGTCCGTTGGTTTTTCTTTTGCATGATTTTCCTTCTCTGGAAAGGCTCCTGCTTCGGCGGGGGCTTTTCTTTTTGTCAACATATTGTGGATAACGTGGTGATAAGTACAAGATATTGAAATGGAGGTGAGCCTGATGGCAAAGAAGACGGTCGGAAGGCCGCCCAAGTATGAGAGCAAAGAACAGATTGAAAGCCTGATTGAGCAGTATTTTAAAGATTGTGAAGGTGAAATACTGAAAGACACGGAAGGAAACCCAATTTTAAATAAATGGGGGAATCCGGTTATCATCAATCAGAGGCCGCCCACAGTCACGGGCTTGGCGCTTGCGCTGGGGTTTGCGAGCAGACAGGCACTGTTAAACTACCAAGGCAAAAAAGAATTTAATGACACGATAACGCGTGCAAAGACTAGAGTGGAGCAGTACGCAGAAGAGCGTCTATTTGACCGTGACGGATCTAATGGGGCAAAGTTCAGTCTGAGCAATAATTTTTCTGGATGGGGAGAGAAGCCTCCTTCTGATCTCGATGAGGAGGAACAGCGCGCCCGCATCGCTCAGATCAAAGCCCAGACGGATAAGCTGAAAGGCACTGATAATGATGCAGAGCTGAGCCGCCTGGATGAGGTCCTGGGTGAGATCAAAGGAGTTGTGTGATATGCCATTTTCTGATAAGCAGCAGGAATTTTTTCAGAACGCAAGCCACCGATGGAATATCAAGGTGGGGGCTACACGTTCAGGAAAGACCTATATGGACTATTATGTAATCCCTAAGAGAATCCGCGCCAGAGTTGGAAAAGAGGGCTTGGTGGCAATCCTGGGTGTTTCTAAGGGCACGATCCAGCGAAACATCGTCGAGCCCTTACAGCGTATCTGGGGCACAAACCTTGTGGGGGATATCAACTCTCAAAACATCTGCCCCATGTTTGGTGAGGATGTTTACTGCCTGGGTGCTGAGAAGGTCAGTCAGGTATCCAAGATCCGTGGATCTTCGCTGAAATACTGCTATGGTGATGAGGTAGTGGACTGGAATCAGGATGTATTCAATATGCTAAAATCCCGTCTGGATAAGCCGTATTCCTGTTTTGACGGGGCTTGTAATCCGGATGCTCCGCAGCACTGGTTTAAGCAGTTTCTGGATTCGAATGCAGATATTTACTGTCAGAAGTATGAGATATTCGATAATCCGTTTTTAAGCCCTGTATTTGTGGATGAGCTTTGCAAGGAGTACAAAGGGACAGTCCTGTATGACCGGTATATCCGGGGCCTGTGGGTAGCGGCGGAAGGCTCCGTGTATAAGTTGATGTGCGATGCAATATCCAGTGGAGGAGATAATCCGTTTGCAATCCAAGAGAAACCCAAGAGTATCATGCAGATCAACATTGGTGTGGACTTTGGTGGATCCGGCTCCGGCCATGCGTTTGTTGCTACGGCCTATTCCAGGGCATACCACAGCATTATTGCCCTTGCCAGCGAGCGGCATATGAGCAAAAACGGAAGCATTGATCCAGATAAGCTGGGGGATCTGTTTGTGGACTTCTGCCTGAAGATTATAAACCTGTACGGATTTATCACGGCTGTTTACTGCGACAGTGCAGAGCAGACGCTGATTGCAGGCTTAAGGACGGCGGTCAGGAAGTCGGGTTTTGGCTGGATCCGGATCGAGAACGCGCTTAAGACAACGATCAATGACCGGATACGATTCACGCAGCGGATGCTCAGCCAGCACCGCTTTTTTTACATACAGGACCAGTGCAAGACATTGGAGGATGCTCTTACTACAGCTCTCTGGGACGAAAAGAAGAGCCTTGTGGAAGATGTGCGGCTGGATGATGGTACCAGTGACATAGATACGCTGGATGCGTTTGAATATACGTTTGAGCGGGATATCAGCCGGTTTATCCGGTACGAATAGAGGTGATGAGAATGAAGTTTTCAAAGATGCTGACGGCAGTCACGGAGATATTGAATCAGGATTCCAATACGCAGGTGGATGTGTGCCTGACCTCACAGATGGCCTCTGCGATTGAGCTATGGACAGCCATGTACGAGAATCATGCTCCATGGGTAGACCGGAAAAAAGTAAAAAGTGCACAGATCCCGGCAGCCATCGCCTCAGAGATTGCCAGGCTGGTGACACTGGAAATGCAGTCTGAGATTACCGGCGGGGAAGCTGCTGCATATCTGAACCAGGAGTACCAGAGGAACGTTCTGTCTGACCTGCGGCGCTATGTGGAGTATGGGTGTGCAAAAGGCGGCCTGATCCTTAAGCCATATATGACTAAGACAAGGCTTGCAGTCCAGTATGTGCAGGCAGACGGCTTTTTCCCTCTGTCCTTTGATGATTCAGGCCGGATCCTGCAATGTGTATTTACAGAGCAGTTCCGGAAAGGGAAAAAGATATATACCCGGTTGGAAGTACACACGCTACAGAATGATATGATCCATATCACAAACAGGGCTTTCGTGGCAACCAATGATTACAGCCTGGGGACAGAAATAGAGGTCAGCAGTGTTGATCGATGGTCTGAGCTGGTGCCGGAGCTTTCGCTTGCAGGATCAGACCGGCTCCTGTTTGGGTATTTCAAGGTCCCTATGGCAAATGCGGAGGACACAGACAGCCCGTTGGGGGTATCGGTATATTCCAGGGCAGACGAGCTGATAGCAGAAGCAGATCAGCGGTATTCAAACATCTGCTGGGAGTATGAGGGCACGCAGCTTGCAGTACATATCGCGGAGAGCCTGTTAAAATACAATACAGACCAGAATAAGTTTGAATATCCAGGAGGCAAAGAGAGGCTATACCGCAGAGTAAGTTATGCGACTGGTGCAACGGATAAGCCGTTTATTGATGTATTCTCTCCGGCAATCCGGGACACAGCCTTGTTTAATGGATTCAACGCCCAGCTGAGGTTGATCGAGTTTTCCTGCAATCTGGCCTACGGTACCCTGTCAGATCCCCAGAACGTGGACAAGACGGCTACGGAAATCAAAGTCAGCAAACAGAGATCATACACATTTGTTTCGGATACGCAGATGGCCTTACAGAGGGCGTTGGAAGATCTGGTATACGCCATGAACTTCTGGGCTGCGCTGTATGGCCTGATTCCACCGGGAAATGATTATCAGGTATCCTTTGTATGGGATGACAGCATCATTGTGGATGCAGAAGAAGAACGCCAGACCGACCGGCAGGATGTGGCTATGGGCGTAATGCCTCTGGCTGAGTACCGCAGTAAGTGGTACGGCGAGACATTGGAGGAGGCTGCTAAAAATCTGCCGGAGCCTGCATTGGTAGAGGAGTGATACCATGACACCCGAAGAACTGGAGAAGCTGCCAAAGCCATTAGAGCGCACCATGACAGCGCTGGAGCTGTCTGTTATGTCTGAAATCATACAGCGTATAAATGAGGTATCCCAGATTACTCCGGTGATTGACTGGCTGCTGATCCGGATGGATGCTGTTGGCAAGAGCCGGAAAGGGATCAAGCGCCTGCTTCAGGAGGGGATTGAATCAGCAGGGCTTGATATCGACCAGATCTACGATCAGGCTGCACAGTCTGATTATATCCGCAACAAGGCTATTTATGAGGCCGCAGGCCGGGACTATCTGCCTTATGAAGAAAACCAATGGCTCCAGCAAGTTGTGGAAGCGGTCAGGGAACAGACCAGGGACAGCCTGAGGCCGATGGAAAACATCACCCAGACAACCGGGTTCAATGTGCAGATGGGAGGACGAAAGGTATTCACGCCGCTGTCGGAGTATCTGGAGCGCAGCCTGGACAAAGCCATGCTGGGGATCACTACCGGTACAAGGACGTACAGTCAGGCCATAGGGGAAGTCATTGACGAGATGACAGCCAGCGGCATCCGGACCGTGGATTATGCGTCTGGAAAATCCGACCGGATTGAGGTGGCTGCAAGGCGTGCGGTGATGACGGGCGTAGCCCAAATGGTTGATAAGGTGAATGAGAAGAACGCCAAGGAGTTGGGGACAGATTACTGGGAAGTAGACTGGCACATGGGGGCCAGAAACACAGGGGCTGGGTACCTGAACCATCAGAGCTGGCAGGGGAAGGTTTACTCCTCTGAGGAGATGCGGACAGTCTGCGGATTGGGGGAGATGCTGGGATTTGCCGGTATTAACTGCTACCATATCCGTTTTCCCTTCCTTCCAGGTATCAGCAAACGGAGGTATACAGATGAGTGGCTGGAAGAACAGAACCGGAAAGAAAATGAAAAAAAGCTGTTTAATGGGCGTGAATACGATACATATGGAGCCTTACAGTATCAACGGCGCTTGGAGCGCACGATCCGGAAACAGAAGCAGGATGTTAAGCTTTTAGAGGAGGCTAAGGCTGATCAGGATGATATTACAGCGGCTAAGAGCAGGCTGAGGCTGACGAACAAGACCTATGTAGAGTTTTCTAAGGAAATGGGGCTCAGGCAGCAGCGGGAACGGCTGAGGATCGCAAAAAATATATCCGGGAGAGAAAAGACTTTTATTCGTACAGAAACAGAAAGTGCGAATATTGAGAATCTTCGTAAGGGCAGCAATGTTGTTGACTTAAAGAAGATTGAAACGGATCTGTTCAGAAGTAAATTTACACAACTTACTGGAAATTCAGCAGTAAATGATTCTTTAAGGAAATATGCAAGAGCCATGCTTGTCCATAGAAACGGAAGTGACGGAGAAGATCTGTATATTATCAGTGCGAAGAGCGGAAAAAGGCTTTTTTCTAAAACAAGCGGATCTAATGACCTGGGAGTGGAATTATCCAAAGAAGAGATCGAGAAGATTCGGAGTTATGCTAAAACAGAGGGGATTATAGGGATGCACAATCACCCAACAAATTTATATCCTACAGGAGGAGATTTTGTATCTGCTGGAGCAAGAGGATATGCATTTGGAGTAGTAGTCACCCATGATGGAAGAGTGTTCCAGTATAAAGCCGGAGATAAACCATTTCGCAGTGAATATTTTAATAAGACCGTTGACAAATATGTTTCCAAGCCATACACTTATGGCATAGAAGATGCACAGCTGATTGCATTAAAAGAATTTGAAAAGGAGTTTGGAATTGAATGGAAGGAGTTAAAATAAGGGGTAAGGATGCCATAGTCCATGAAGAAATGACAGAAGAGGAAAGAAATGCAGAATTAGAACGATTGAAAAAGGAAAGTGAAGATTTAACCGAATGGGAAGAAGAGTAGATACCACCAGTCAGTAATGGCCGGTGGTTTTTTATACCCATTTTTAGCGTTGTGACGTCGCAACAGGAAGGAATACACAATGAGTAGATTTCTAAACTGGCTGAAACGGTTCTTTTGCAGGGCGAATCCTGAATGTGAGCACCTGTATAAAAAGCACTGGTGCCGTCGCCATGGCCCTTATGGCGGGTATGTGAGGTGGTGTGTCAAGTGCGGAAAAATTAGTCATAGCAAGTCATAGAATTAGTCATAGACACGCAGGCGGTGCCTGGGTGTTATTTTTACGCCTTTTTCGGTCAGATGATGAGACCTAAAACAGTCATTCGTTTGGTGGACGGTTACACACCTATAAATAACCTAATGGCGAATCAATACAAAGAAAGGATGCAGGAAATGAAAACAGAAGATTTACAGGCAAAGGGTCTGACACAGGAGCAGATTGATTATGTAATGGCCGAATATGGTAAGGAGCTTAACGGGATTAAGCAGGACCGGGATAACTACAAGACCCAGCTTGCAGCGGCGCAGACTACGCTTAAAAGTTTTGAGGGCGTAAATGTCCAGGAGCTTCAGGGCAAGATCACACAGCTGACTGCTGATCTGGCAAACAAGGAAACAGAGTATCAGAAGCAGATTGCCGACAGGGATTTTAATGACCTGTTAAAGGCAACGGCAGAGGGCTATAAGCCAAGGAATCTGAAAGCCGTCATGCCATTCCTGGACGTTGAAAAGCTGAAAGGCAGCAAGAACCAGGAAGCAGACATCAAGGCCGCCCTGGATGCGGTGAAGAAGGACAATGCATATCTGTTTCAGGATGTCAGTATTCCCAGGGTGGTGTCTTCTACGCCTGGCCCGGGCGGTGCAGCGACGGAGGACACAAAAGCCAGAGCCAATGCAGCATTAAGAAACATTTTAGGAAGAGAATAAGGAGGTAAACAATATGGCAGTACATATTACAAGCAGGGCCGATGCAGAGGCCATTATCCGTGAGCAGGTGGTATCCACTATTTTTCAGGACGCTCCCAAACAGTCAGTATTTATGTCTTTGGCGCGCAAGCTGCCGAATATGACAAGCAACCAGACCCGCATCCGCGTACTGGATTTCCTGCCAACTGCTTACTGGGTAAACGGTGATACCGGTATGAAGCAGACCAGCAAGCAGGCATGGGATAATGTGTATATCAATGCGGCAGAGCTGGCAGTCATCATTCCGATTCCGGAGGCGGTACTGGATGATGCAGAGTTTGACATTTTCGGAGAGATCACTCCGAGGGTGAATGAGGCGATCGGCCAGAAGGTGGACAGTGCCATTATCTTTGGCGTGAACCGTCCGGCAGAGTGGCAGAACGATATTGTTACTCTGGCACGTCAGGCAGGTAATAACGTAGCACCTAGCGGCAGCCCTGATTATTATGATCTGATTCTTGGAGAAGGCGGTGTTATTTCCAAGGTAGAGGAAGATGGTTATATGTCCACAGGTGCTCTGGCATCCATGGGAATGAGGGCAAAACTGAGAGGGATTAAGGCTACGGATGGAACCCCGATCTTTAAGTCAGATATGCAGGGATCCACAAACTATGCACTGGATGGTGCGCCTATGTATTTCCCGCAGAACGGTGCATTTGACAATACGATCGCTCAGCTGATTATTGGTGATTTCAAACAGGCTGTATACGCGATCCGTCAGGATATCACTGTAAAAATCCTGGATCAGGGTGTTATTCAGGATCCTGCTACAAAAGAAATCGCTTACAACCTGGCTCAGCAGGACATGGTGGCGCTGCGTGTCGTATTTCGTATGGGATGGGCGCTCCCGAACCCTGCAACCAGGATGGATGAGGATCGTGTGGGCTGTCCGTTTGCTTATCTGGAGCCAGCGACGGCAATGACCACCCAGAAGGTTACATTTACAGTCAAGGACAACAACAGTGAGCCGAAAGCGGTTGAAGGTGCCATTGTAGACGTCAATGGTTCCAGACTGAAAACCAATGCTTCCGGCGTGGCAGAGTTCCATCTGCGTCCGGGCACCTATCCGGCAAAGATCAAGAAGAGTGGGTATGGCACTGTGACAGAAACAGTGACCGTGGACAAGTCCGCAGTACCTAAAGCAGTTACCCTGATCCCGAATGCGTAGAAAGGAGCTGGGCGCTGATGAGTTATGCAGATGAAGGATTCTATACAGACCGATATTTGTTAGGCCGTAAGCCGGTCATCAGCGCCGGCTTTGACTTCTATTCCCGTCAGGCCAGCCAGGTGATTGACAGCTATACGTTCGGACGTTTAAAGCAGACGGCGAAGATTCCGGAGGCGGTGCGCCTGTGCTGCTGTGAGCTGGCAGAGGCTGAGCTTTCCAGAGAAAAGCAGAAGAGGGATTCTGGTGGGAAAACGTCCGAGAAAATTGGAACCTATTCCGTCAGCTTTGCCTCTTCGGGAGAGCGCGATTCTGCATATGCCAGGGAACAGGAGGCCATCGTGATGAAATGGCTTGGAGGTACCGGCCTGTGTTATCAGGGGGTGTGAGATGTATACCAATGCAGATGTGACATTATACCTGTACAGCAAAGAGGGCAGGGACGTACGATATACCCGTGTCCCCATTGAGGGAGTGTACTGGGAGGATGTGCAGCAGTCCACATTTCTGAAGACAGGGCAGAAGGATGCGGCTTCTGTCCTGCTGGTAATCCCGTATGAGAGCCTGAATCGTCCGTTGCGTATCACCAGAGGAAAAGATCTGGCTGTCAAAGGGATTATTACGGATGAAATCGACAGCAGCACGCAGGAAGCCTTGTCGAAGTCATTGGCAGCCTTAAAGGCGTCCCATGATTATGTGACCGTTACCACAGCAGATGAACGGCTGTATGGCAGTGAATCCGTGTGGCATTATGAGCTGTCCTGCAAGTAAGGATGCATTATGGAGGTTGAATTTGAAATGAAGTCCACCGAGGCTCTTCTGAGAGCCCGTGGCTTGCAGAAAAATGGGCCGGTACAAAAGCTGGTAGACAGTGAGTGCATGAGGTACATGTCCTCATATATGCCACGCAGACAGGCGGGAGAGCTGGAACACATGATGGCTATGGCGACTGTGGTCGGATCCGGGCAGATCGACATTCCTGGGCCTTACGCTCATTACCTCTATGAGGGCATTGTGTATGAAGATCCTGAATTAAAATGTGCTGGTTGGATATCCAATACTCCAGGGCCATATTTTGGTCAGTGGTATTCCCGGAAGGGTGTAATCAAGGTTCGCACAAACCGGGAATTGACATACACTGGGGCTCCCATGCGTGGCAAGAAGTGGTTTGAGAGGATGAAGGCAGACCACAAGGATGATATCCTCCGGGCGGCGCAGGCTCTGGCAGATAGGAGGGGAAGTTCATGACCATCATAGACTATATGCGTCAGACATTGACGGAGTATCCAAAGATTTCTGAGTTTCTGGCCGGAGATGAGATCCATATTGATTTTACGGAGCCAGACCCGGTCAATTACGGCCTGACCAGTAACGGGGACAGCCTGGTAAAGGAGGATGTGCTGGGAAACCAGATCCGGCAGCATAATTTTGTTATGTATGCGGTCGGTCAGTCCTTTACAGATTATAACCGGCTAGCAAACAGCAACTTCCTTCTGGAGCTGTCACTCTGGCTGGAGAGGCTGCCTCCCGGGGATGAGCTTACATTTCAGGCCGGAGAACAGGAACTAAAGGGAACTTTTTTAAAGGCAACCACAGCCAATGCAATGAGCATGGGGCTGATGGGGGACACCGTTGACAGTGGCGTAATGTATCAGCTGCAGATCTACGCCCAGTACAAAATAGAAAGCGAGGAATTTTAAATGCCAGAAGCAGTAACAGGGAAAATCAAACGTAAATTCATGGCGCACTATATTGATTCGGTAGCTCCGGGAGCAGGATCAGAGGCGGCAAAATATGTCCGCTTAGGCAAGGATCTGGAAGAGTTCAATGTGGAAATGAACGCCAATGTGGAAACTAAAAACAATATTTTAGGTGAAACTTCTGTAAATCTGGACAGCTATCAGCCTCAGGCATCTGCTGAACCGTATTATGCAGAGATTGGCGATCCTCTGTTTGAACGGTTGCAGGCAATCATTGATAAGCGCCAGACTTTGGATGATCTGAAGACTTCCGTGGTGGAAGTGCATCTTTGGGACGAGGATGAGTCAAAGACTGGCTCCTATGTGGCATATAAAGAAGATGCCATTATTGAGGTTTCCAGCTATGGCGGTGATACAACCGGATACCAGATCCCGTTTAATGTACACCATACCGGCAACAGGGTGAAGGGCTTGTTTACGTTGGCTACTAAGGCGTTTGTAGAAGATGGGAAAGAATGAAGAGGGGTCCGAATGAGAAGTCTTAATTTTAATGATGGTTATGAGAGTTTCATGGTTAATGATGATCCAAGCCGGGTAATACGGTTTAATCCGGCTGATCCGGAGATTATTAACCGTGTTCTGAGCGTTCAGAATGAATTTAGCGCTTACCAGATCCCGGAAGGGATTGAGCTGAATCCGGACGGAAGCCCTAAAACGGATTTGGAAAAGAACGGGGCATATGTGGCTGAATTTACGGTTGCCATGCGTAAGGCCTTTAATGGCATTTTTAATGCGGATGTGTATGACACGATTTTTGCAGGCCAGTCCCCGTTATGCATTATCGGTCAGAATTATCTTTTTGAAGAGGTTTTAAATGGATTGCTGGAACTGATGCAGCCGGCTGTAAAAGCCTATAACGAAAAGAACCGAGAGAAGATGAACCAGTATTTAAAGGACGTGGAAGCCGATGAAGTTCCTGCCGGACAGCCTTGAAGTGGGCGGAGTTACATATCCGATTGAAACAGATTACCGTAATATCCTGATTTTTCTGTCTGCCTGTACAGATCCGGATCTGACAGCCGCCCAAAAGCTTGAAATATTGCTAAGAAGGCTGTACAGGAAGGGATACAGCCAGATTCCTCAAGAACATATAGGGGAAGCTATCTTGCAGGCGAAATGGTTTGTGGACTGCGGCAGGGAAGATGATGACAAAAGACCCGCTAAAAAGATGATGGACTGGGAGCAGGATGAAGCGATCCTGTTCCCTGCGGTCAATAAAGTAGCCGGTATAGAAACACGAGCTGTCCCCTATCTTCACTGGTGGACATTTGCCGGGTATTTCATGGAGATTGAGGAGGGAACGTTTTCTACAGTTCTGGGAATCCGCCAGAAAAAGGCCAAGGGGAAGCGGTTGGAAAAATGGGAAGAGGAATTTTACAGAAATAACAAAAAGCTGTGTGATCTGAAGAACCGGTATACGGAAGAAGAACAGAAAGAGATTGATTATTGGAATAAGCTATTGGGTTAGGCACCGGAAGGTGTCTTATTTTATGCCCGGAAATGAGGTGAGAGCATGGCAGCAGATGGAAGCCTGCGGTTTGATACAGGAATCAATACAGAGGGATTCAAAGATGGTATTTCAGTATTAAGTAAAGCGATGGACAGGCTGACAAAAGCAGTGGATCAATTATCTTCTAATATTATAACCCGTTTTGGGGCCACAGAGCATTCTATGCAGAAAGTGGCTGAAGGAGCGGAGAAAGCATCAGAAGAAATTGAGTCTATTGGCAGTTCCGCTGATCGGTCGACAGAAAGAGTAAAAAGCTTGCAAGAACAGATGGATGCAATCAGCGTGCATACAATGCAGGACTCTGCTGCTGATGTGGCAACCGCAGCCCCAGTATCTGTTCCAGTAGCGGCATCCGATATGGGATATAATCCAGAAGCAATGTCAGCAGTGTTTGGAAAAGCAGCAGAAGATATACGCAGTTGGTCGGATGCAATTAACATGTACGGTCAGCAGGCGGGATTTGCATTGAACGATCTGGAGCGGGATGCAGCAGAGGCAGGGCAGGCAATATCAAGCGGAGCCGATCAGGCAGAGAATACGGTGCAGAGGTATGTGGGTTTTAAGGATTCTGTAATCGGGGCCTTTAAAAATATGCCAAGAGCGTTTGCTCTTATTCCAAAAGCATTATCGTTAGAAATTTCCAAGATACCAGGGATTGTAAAGAGTGGTTTTTCCAAAGCGTCAGGAGTCATATCAGGATTCGGAAAAGCACTTGGAAAAGGGCTTGCGGGAAAAGCAAAATCGGCTGTGGCAAGTTTAAAAGCACTGTCCAAGCCTGCCAATAAGGCAGCAAAGAGCATTTTAAAATTATCTAATATGTTTAAGCTGATGCTCATTCGTATGGCAATGCGCGCGGTTGTTCAGGGCGTAAAAGAGGGAATGCAAAATCTAGTACAGTATTCAGGAGACGCCAATCAAGCCATGTCGGAATTGACATCAAGTATGACATACGCCAAAAACAGTTTTGCGGCTGCTTTTGCACCGATTTTGTCTTTTGTAGTGCCAGCAATTACAGTGCTTATCAATGCCCTGGCTACAGCGGTAGGATATGTAAATCAATTTTTCTCCGCTTTAGGCGGGAAAGGTACGTTTGTCCGAGCTAAAAAAGTAAATCAGGATTATGCAGCTAGCCTGAAAAAGACCGGAGGCGCAGCAAAGCAGGCAGGAAAGGACGCGAAAAAGGCACTGGCCCCGTTTGATGATCTGGTACAGATCCAAAGAGAAGGTGCGGATGGCTCCTCTGGTGGATCAGGTGGAGGTATAGATCCCTCACAGATGTTTGAAACCGTAGCAATCGATCAGGGAATCAGTGATTTTGCAAATAAGCTGAAAGAACTGTGGCAGGCCGGAGATTGGGAAGGTATTGGACAGCTTATCGGTCAGAAGATCAATAATTCAGTCCAGAAGTTTACGGACTATATAAGCTGGGACAATGTAGGCGCTAAGATCACTGCATTTGTGACCGCATTTACTACGCTGTTTAACAGCCTGGTCGCAAATATTGATTGGTATTTGATTGGTATCATGATGGGTACAGGGATCAATACGTTAGCAAATACCCTATATCTGCTTCTTACTCAGATTGACTGGCTTATGCTGGGATCAGCTCTAGCAACGGGGCTTAATGGTATGGTCGCTATGATTGACTGGAATTTATTCGGAGCCACTCTGGGAGCATTTTTCCAAGCAAAAATTTCGGGTCTGTATGGTTTTGTGGATACTGCTGACTGGCCATTGATTGGACAGGCTATTGGAAATGGGCTTAATGGAACCATATCACAAATTGACTGGGGAATGCTTGGGCTGTTATTTGCTACAGGATTAAGTGGATTATTTGCTATTGCCGGAAATTTTGCTCAGACGTTTGACTGGACAGGATTCGGTAGCTCAATCGCCTTGAGCCTAAGTACGTTTTTCCAGACATTTGATTGGGCCGGATCTGGTACAGCCATCAGCGATATAATAATTGGAATTTTGGATGCGCTCCTTACTGTAATTATTCAAACAGATTGGTGGGCTTTTGGTGAAGGCATTGCAACTGCGATAGAACATATCGATTGGACAACAGTGGCTAACCGTTTTTTTGCAGTTATTGGGGCTGCGCTGGGCGGATTTGCTGCTTTCTTGGGTGGATTGCTTTCTGATGGCGTAGAAGGGGCTAAAAATTACTTCCAAGAGAAAATAGAGGAATGTGGAGGAAATGTGGTAGATGGCATCCTTATGGGAATTGTGGATGGAATGAAATCTATCGGTACATGGATAAAGAATAATATTTTCACTCCATTCATGAATGCATTTAAGGATGCATTCGGAATCCACAGCCCTTCTACCGTTATGGCTGAAATGGGCCAGTACCTCTGGGATGGCTTCTGTAATGGTATTAAAGAGTTTTTCTCAAATCCCGGAGCATTTATTAAGGCAAACATTACGGATCCATTTGTGGACGGCTTGAAGAGCCTTCTTGGAATCCATAGCCCGTCTACTGTTCTGGCAGGAATCGGCTCTTACACAGTGCAGGGATTTAACCAGGGCGTGACGAGCGAACAGACTGCTTCCCAGAATGTGGTACAGTCATGGGCTTCCGGCGTGGCAAACTGGTTTTCAGAAAAGTTTGGAATCGGAACAGGGGATTCTACGGAATCCAAGAAGTGGGCCAACAGCATTATGTCAGGATTTAACAATACCGTAAGGAAGAATTATACCCAGTCCCAGACAGTAATGGAAACATGGGCCGAAAACGTAAGGAAGTGGTTCGTGGGTGTTGATGAAAACCAGGGGGTAAATGAACTTTCCTGGACGAAATTCGCAAACCTTATTATCCAGGCATTTAAAACCAAAATAGAAGGCAGCCATTCTGAAACACAGGGGCCTGTAGAAAAGTGGGCCAGAAATGTCAGGGAATGGTTCTGGGGAGACGGTGATCCTCAGGGAACCGGAGGAATGTATGCAGCATTCTACGACATGGCAAAGCGGATCAATGAGGGCTTTGCAAATGGTATCAGTGATTTTGCATACATGGCAAAGGACGCGATCCGGAAGTGGGCGGCTGAGGCAATGGAAGAAGCTGAAGAAGAGTTTGATATCAATTCTCCCTCAAAAGAGTTTTACAGCATTGCTGAGTATGTGGTCCGTGGATTCAACGACGGAATCGCTGATATGGCAAGATCGTCCCGTAGTATTGTCCAGGACTGGCTGGATGGTGTTATGGATGTATTTGACGGCGTACAGATCCAGCTGCCCGTAGGGATTGATATTCCTAATGCGGTTTCGCATCTGCCTAAGATGGCAAGCGGAAGCATTGTACCGCCGCGGGCAGGTGATATGTCTGCATCTATGCGGGACAAATCCTACGAAGAGGAAGAGGTATTATCCAGTCTGATTGCAAAGCTTGATGCATTACTTAGCCGGATGCAGAGGGACGGCAGCCAGCCGATCCAGATTGTATTAAATCTGACTGGGAGTATGGCGGCACTGGCAAGAGCATTAAAGCCAGAGCTTGACCGTGAGGCGGCGCGTAGAGGCGTAAGCCTGGTAGTGATAGGAGGAACCTGATGGCGGACAGTGTATTTTTAATGGATGGCAGAGCGTATAACGTGGAAGTGGAGGCCGATTCCCTGGAACGTAGTTTTGCAGTGACAGATACCGATCAGTCAGGGCGCACCATGGACTATACTATGGAACGTGATGTGATCGGCACGTTTTATAATTACGCCATGAAGGTATACCCAAAAGATGGGGACGCAGCCTCCTATGATGCATTTTATGACGCTGTTTCGGATCCCAATGCGGATAGCCACGAAATGACGTTCCCATATGGACAGGAGACATTAACCTTTCGCGCATACGTTACACAGGGCAAAGACAAGCTCCGTATCCGGAACGGAAAGAACCTGTGGGGAATGGATGGCCTGTCATTGAATTTCACGGCAATGGAACCGCAGAGGAGGCGATAGGAAATGAAATGGGATATTAGGGTGGAGAGCAACGGGCAGCAGCCATATGCGTCAGTTGAGGATCTTGCAAATATGGAGCAGCAGCTCCCACCGTATGCTCTGTGTCTTCCAAGGTATGCAAAAATGGACAGCAACTATCCTAATGCTCCAGACCAGATAGAAAAGGGGCTGTATGGTTACATCAGTACAGCCCTTAGCGGCCAAGATGGAAGGTTTGAGAATCCTCCGGTAATCACGGTGACATTTGACCGCTTAAAGACAAGCAATGGCATACATCTGGTTTTTAACCGATTGAGTGGTGACTATGCATCCAGTATTCAGATCCGATGGAATAAGGACGGAGAGTTGGTGCATGAGCAGGATTTTGAGCCGGACGGGACAGAATATTTCTGTCGGACCAAAGTGCCGCTGTTCAATCAGATTGTAATTACATTCCTTAAAAGCAGCAGACCCTATCGTTATCTATGGCTGGCTGTTATTAAAAACCAAAGGATGACGGATGCAGGCGGCTTGAAAATCGTTTATGACGATATCGCTCTGGGAGCAACAGAGAATAATACCGCAGAGACACTGGACAAGGATTATTATGTAGATTTGCAGGATTTAAAAGAGGGAGTTGAGTTTCCGGATTATGCACTGTGCCTGCCGCGTTATGCAAAGATGGACGGAGGTTATTCCAACGCTCCGGATCAGCTGGAAGAGATGGGGTATGTAAGCGACAGTATATCTGGCCCTGAGGGTGCATTCATAGTACCGCCTGCAATCACATTTTCTTTCAGCCAGAATTATTCCAGCGTTGGGATTACGCTGAGATTTAATGATTATACAGAAGACCGGTGTAGCCGAATCAATATAAAATGGTATCGTGACGAAGAACTGTTAAAGGACCAGGATTATGAACCGGACAGTTATAATTATTTCTGTTACGGAGTAGTGGATTATTACAATAAAGTAGTTATTACGTTTTTGGAAACCAGCAAACCATATCGTAATGTGTTTTTAACTCATATTATATGGGGGCTGATCCGGGTATTTAAGGATGATGAAATAGAGGATATTAACTGCCTGATGGAACTCAATTCAATTTCAGAAGAGGTCAGTATAAATACAATGGATTATACGATCCGGAGTAAAACAGAGTATGCGTTTGAGTTCCAGAAAAAGCAGAAACAGACCCTGTATTTTGACGAGGCGATCCTGGGGATTTATTACCTTAAGGACGGAAAACAGATCGGGGAAAAACGGTACTCAGTGGAGACACAGGATGCGGTCGGGATTTTGGATAACAATCCGTTCATGGGTGGAATCTATGAAAATATGTTGGTGTCTGAGATTTTGGACAACATTATGGAAGGTGAAGGTATTGCATATTTTTTAGATGATGCCTATAAGGAGACCAGAATAAGCGGATATTTACCTGTTACCAGTAAACGCAGCGCTCTGCAGCAGCTTGCGTTTGCAGTTGGCGCTCTGGTAGATACAAGCTATGACCGCCAGCTGTATGTATATCCGGAGCAGACAGAGGTGACGGCAGAATTTACTGGACGGGATATTTTTTTGGGCCTTACTGTGGATCACAGTGAAATGGTGACGGGAATCCGGTTGTATGCACATAGCTATACGCCAAGTCAGGAGTCAGCAGAGCTGTATAAGGGAAGCTTAACAGGAGAAACTAAGCTGGAGTTTTCCGAACCGTATCATAGTCTGTCGATCACAGGCGGTACTATAGAAAAGCATGGGGCCAACTATGCGTATATCATTTCCAATGGCGGAGAGGTTGTCTTAACGGGGCTTAGATATAACCATAACACGATTACACTCTTGAAAGAGAATCCAAAGATCACCCAGAATAAAAATATTGCTGAGGTAAAAGAAGCAACTCTTGTCACCATGGAAAATGCGCAGGTAGTATTAAACAGGGTATATGATTACTACAGCAATAATGAGAGTGTCAGCTTCCGGGCGGTTATCAACGATCAGGAACTTGGGAATCGGGTTCGGGTAACAACGGGATTTAAAGGCACAATGGAAGGGATGATCCGGAAACTGGATATGAAATTTTCACGGAGAAAAATCACAGCGGAGGTGACAGTGGGATGAGTACAGTGCTGGATACACTGATTACAGACCGGACTAGTGCGGACCTTGCGGCAGATCTGGATAAGGTCTATGCAGATTATATCTGCCTTAACCGGGTGGAACAGGCCTGTGCTCTTCTGGCACAGCGGTTTGGTGTAGATATAAAAACCAAGGAATGGAAGATGGAGGACTACCGTACAGATGCGGAAATGGCCCGACTGCTCGAAAATATCAAAAAGGTAAGAGCGGCATATTTTGTAAAGTCCAGTACCCCACCAACTCCGGTAAAGATCACATACGATAACATCTATCAGGCCAATGATATTGAGCAGATACTAAAGGATCTGGGAGATATGTATGACAGTATGATATCAGGGCAGAGGCGGTTAGGCTTTCATCTGGGGCGGAAGATGCTGGGAAACAGGAGGTAAGACATGGCATTAAAAACAGATTTCAAGGATGATATTTTTGAGGGTAACAGGAAATATAAGCTATCTCAGGACGGCGAGGGAAATACTGAGATTCAGGACGTGACGGTCTATAGTCAGGAAGGCAATCTGTTCACAGCTGAGCATATCAATGCCACCAACAAGGCAGTAAACGGTCTGTCAGAGGATATGGCATCCCTAAAAAAATCTGTCAGTGATGGAAAAACATTGGTTGCCGCAGCCATCACTGCAAAAAAAGTAGCTACCGCGGCAACGGCCAGTTTTGCGGAAATGGCTGAAAATATCAAAAAGATTGTGCTGGGGAGCGGAACCGCGAGAGCAGCGGACGTATTGGCCGGAAAGACATTTACAAATAATGACGGTGTTGAATACACGGGCACGATGCCGGAACGCGGGACATGGAATGGAAGCCTGGGAACGTCCGGTTCCATAACAATTCCTGCCGGACATCACAGCGGGCAGGGAAAGGTTTCTGCTGCAACACAGACAGCACTGACATTGAATCCCGGAACCACACAGAAAACAGCGTATGTCTATCAAAAATACATGCTGGGCAACATCACAGTTCCGGCCATCAATATTCCAGCAGCCTACATAAAAAAGGGTCAGCGGATTACCTTCCCGGATGGAAGTTCGGTAGTTGGAACCTTTGAGGGCTGGGTACCGGTTGCGACGGATCTGTATTATAACGGGCAGAATGTGGCTGGGTTTGAACCGAATAATATTAATACCTCAGATTATGCGTCATTTGATAATAACCAAATTTCAATAACAGGAGTAACAATTCTTAAATTTAAATCTACGATAACATATGATGTTCGTTCTTACTCAAAATTCATTATTGAGGGAAATATAATTCCATATGCAAGCTCGTCCACGGTAACTATTACACCTAATAATGGGCAACAAAAAGTATCTGCTAGTTTCAGCGGGGCACAGAGTCAAATTGTCGTAGATATAACAGCATTAACATCATTGAATTCTACCTGGTATTTGGAGTTCGCAGAGGGTACCAGCTCTGGCAAAATCAACAAAGGAAGTTACATTCGCCGCATCCGTTTAGCGTAACCACATTATTAATATATTACGGTGCCGCCCCGTTACGCGGCAGAAAGGACAAACCATGAGTATCAAACACAAATCTATTACCCCACACGTAAACGCAGGCCCCGCAGTTGGAAAAGACAGCGAGCCGCTGAAAAACAAGGTGTTAAGCGCCGGCGAGGGGCATGAGTACACTAAACCTGCCACCCCTGGAAAGCCCCATATTGTTCAGTCCGGACATAAGGAAGGCGGTCCGGGACACAGGAATTGCAAACATGATTGATAGTAAGGGCTAGCGCCGGTTTTTGTGCCGGCGCAAATTTATTTCATCTAGGAAAAATAATTTCCTGGTATTTTTATACCCTTTTTATTGCGACATCGCAACGGAGGCAAACATGATAACAGCAGTATTTACAGATAACAGCGACTATGCCCGTGCTACAGGCCTCTGGCAGTGGGACTACGGGCAGAGATTACGGATAGATGGATTAAAACTGCCCGCAGCGGCAGAAATCCATTTCGCCCTGACAGAACAGTCCGGGGATGCCATTACCCGAGTAGGTACCACCAAGGACGGTGTGACAGAGGTAGTCATCCCGGATAGCCTGTTGGAGAATCAGGCAGCAGGCGCGACCTATGAAATCTATGCATGGATCTATCTGGCAGACAAGACATCCGGTGAAACCATCAAACGGATTTCCATGCAGGTCAAGCGCAGAGCAAAGCCGGAAGGGCATGACACACCAGAGGACGCAGAACTCTTCCGGGAAGCCATTGAGGCGGTAAATGCATCTGCAGACCGGGCAGAGGCAGCAAGGGAAGGAGCCGAAGCCGCACAGAAAGCAGCAGAAGCAGCAGCCGGTAAAATTGAGGGTGAGATTACCGGAGCCGGGCAGATTGCCGAGCAGGTAAAGCGGGATGCGGATGCAGTTGCGAAAGACAAACAGGCAGTATCTCAGATGGTGACAGAGACCACCCGGAATGCCCAGAAAGCTGCCGAAAGCGCACAGGCGGCAGAGAGTTCCAGCACTGCTGCAAAAGAGGCACAGACCGCCGCTGAGAATGCTGAGGCAGGAGCAGAGTCAGCCATGAAAGAGGTTGAGAGGGACCGGACCGAGGTAAGTGAGGCCCATAGATTAGTGGAGCAGCTGCGGGGAGCGGTGGATGCTGACAGGCAAGCAGTAGCAGCGGACCGGCAGGCGGTAGAAAATACCGCTTTGCAGTTTGGACAGGCTGCCCAGATCGCGATTAATGCCGTTGGACAGGCTCAGGAGGCGGCTGTAGGAGCAGTTTCCGCAGAGGGGCAGAAACAGACCACAGCGGTACAGCAGGCAGGCACACAGGCAGTCAGTGACGTTGAAACAGCTAAGACAGAGGCGGTTCAGGCAGTTACCACAGAGGGCGATACACAGACCAAGAGGGTGCAGGATGCGGCTGCTGGAATTGTGGCTGACCGGGAGCAGATTGCGGCAAATAAAGCCGGAATTGAAGCCCTGAGCCAAAAGAAAGCCGATGCGATTGTTGAGACCGCGCAGGGTGAGACTATGAGCCTGACAGACAGCTCCGATAAGCTGTTTCGGGGGCTGAGAGTGTTCGGGAAGAGTATGCAGGATGGGACGCCGAGTGTGGAAAATCCAGTGCCGATTGTGAATGCCGGTGAGGGTGGAAGTATTACGGTGGAGGTGACGGGGAGGAACCTGCTAAAACCGAATTCATATAACACCTATTATGAATTTCCTTTAAAAGCCAATACAGTAGTGACCTTGATGACGAACGGGAAGCCGTCGCAGGGTGGAAATATCAAATTTTCTGCAACTGACGGTTCGAACGTATGGTTCTCTATTAACGCAGGACAAACCAGAGTTTGTAGGTCTATCGGAAATAAAGACGTTAAAGGCTTTTATGATGTGCTCGTTGCGAGTAGCGGTCTGGAATATATGTTTGCTGTGGGCGATATAAAAACCTACACGCCCTACGTCGAACCTCAATCCATCACCCTCGCCACTCCAAACGGTCTCCCCGGAATTCCAGTGTCAAAAGACGGCAACTACACTGACCAAAACGGTCAGCAGTGGGTTTGTGATGAGAGGGATTATGGGCGTGGGAAGTATGTGCAGAGGGTTTTAAAAACAAAGCCGAACAAGACGATTGTTTTTAATAATAGGAATGAAAACGGCAGATGCGCTTTGTTTGATAATTCACTATTTGGAACTAAATGGATGAATGGTACTAAACAAGCTCTTTCTTCCATAGCGCAATGGAGCGAATGGGGGAACGGGGCAGACGGTACTTTTGCTTTATCAACTGATGGAATTTATTACAAAGATTCTATGAAAACACTTGAAGAAGTGAATGCCATGTTTGCGAAACTGGGTACAAATATAGAAATTTGTGGTGTCTTAGATACCCCCATCGAGCGCGACCTCACCCCGGAAGAACTCGCAGCATACAAAGCCCTCCACACCAACTATCCAACCACCGTTATCACAAACGATGCCGGGGCGCATATGGAAGCGAGCTATGTGGCAGATACCGGAAATTATGTTCGGAACATGGAAGAAAGACTCAATGCCAAGCTGGTGAATATCCAGTCAGCCCTAATTAGTCAGAAAATTTCTGGGGGGGGTATAAAGGTAACTGATAGTTCCAGGGTACCAGTTGTGCGGTTTGTGATGTGGGGTAAGACGGAGCAGATGCGAACGAGCGGAGCACAGTTGCTGCCAGAACAAGAGATTTCGAATTACTTTATTACTTTTGCTGGCGATGTGGTAGGAAAAAATACTAAAGATTATTCGAAGATCATTCAAAACACTGAAAATACAACGTACTACATTTTTAGGAAAAATGTAGGTACTCGATTTAGGGCTGCTTATGTAGATGCCATTCCAACTGGAAATACGCCTTGTACTGGAGTTGTAGACGATACGAAAGATAATATAAGCATTACAGTTCCCGCAGGAAAAGTACTAATCATTAACATGGAAGATGTAAAAGCGTTTGACGGACTTATGGTGCAAAAAACAAGGGACAGGCTACCTTATGAACCATACACCGGCGGCAAGCCTTCCCCCTCACCTGACTGGGAACAGCCCATCGAGATAACCGACCAGCCTGTGACAATCACCGTCAAGGGCGGCACAGAGCAGCAGTCTATCACTCTGATACCGCCTCGCCCATTTACCAAGTGGGACAAGCTGGAAAAGGTGGATGGAGTGTGGTGCTGGGTGTATCAGAGCAAGCATATTCTGTCTTATAGCGCAGAAAGCATCACAGGAGAATATTTTTCCACAACAGGAGAGCTGAGTGCAGGGGCAGAGGTGTATTACAAGGCTTCTGCACTTGAACTCATCCCCCTCTCCCCATCCGAACAGGACAAACTCAACGCCCTCACGATGTACGCAGGCACCACCGAAGTCACCAACACCGGCGGCTGCAACATGGAATTAACCTACACCGTAGATACAAAATCCTATGTAGACAGTAAAATCGCGGCTATCAGCGCCGCAGTATTGGAGGTATAAATGTACGAGATTGTAAGAAATGTAATCAAATCAAAGAGATACGCCCTCGATGATATGTTAAAGAAAATTGATACCCTCTGGGTGCAGAATGACATCACCGAGGAGCAGAGAAAGGAACTGGTTGCACTGGCGCAGGCAAACGCAGACCCAGAACAGTCCAACGCGCCGCTGCAGACCCAGATTAATGAGCTGGCAAAGCAGCAGCGTGCACTGAACGCGACCGTTACCTCTCTGAACGCGACCGTCCAGAAGATTAAGGAAACGGTAGAGAGCGGCGGCACAGTCGTTCCGGAACCAGAACCGGAGCCGCAGGAAGAATATCCGGCGTGGGAGCCGTACAACGGTATTCCGCCAGTGCCATATCAGACAGGTTCCAAGTGTACCCACAGCGGCAAGAAGTGGGAATCCATGGTGGATAATAACGTCTGGGAGCCGGGTGCGTTTGGAGTGGGGCCGGAAATTTGGAAAGAGGTAGTTTAATAAAAATTAGTCATAGGCACGCGGGAAACCGGGTGTTATTTTTCGGAAAAGGAGGGATAAAATGTGGAGTTAGAAATAATACTGGCTGTAATCGGATCTAATGCAGTTTTTTCATTTATCCAGTTTTTGATTAGTAGACATGATAGGAAAAAGAATCATATATCCGAAAATGACAAGAACCAAAGCGATATGATCTTGGGATTAGGGCATGATAAGCTCCTATTTTTGACAGATAAGTTTGTTTCAAGAGGCGTGATTACGATGAAGGAAAAAAGAAATCTGGATTATCTGTACAAGCCTTATGCGAAAATGGGAGGAAATGGAGATTGCAAAATTGGATATGATGCTTGTCAAGAACTGCGGATTGTAAGTGAAGAAGAAGCATTGAAAATTGATGGAGAGAGAAAAAAGAAAGATTATGGATTATAAAAGGCAGAAAAAGGAGATAAAGAATGGATGAAAGAGAAAATATCAAAGTTAATTGACGTTAAATCGATTATGACACTGGTGTTAACTGCAGGATTTGTTGTCCTCACCTGCGCTGGTGAGATTTCTGGACAAGAGTACCTGACGATTTTTACGATGATTGTAGGTTTCTATTTTGGAACACAAAGTCAGAAGAAGTAAGGAGGTGATTCGGATCTCCCGCGCCCGGCCGGGTGATGCCGGGTATTTCTATAAAAAGGAAGGAATTGAACTATGAAATTTTCAGAAGCTTTTGAAAAAATGAAATCCGGCGCAAAGGTTAAGCTGCCGTCATGGGGAGGATATTGGTGTTGGGACGCAGAAAAAGAAACCATTATGATGCATTGCCGCCTGCAGGATGCAGACAAGCCCGGTGATGTGTTTGATATTCGGGAAACGCAGAGGGTTGAATATACTCTGAAGAATATCCTGTCTGACGAATGGATCTTTGCAACAGAGGAAAACACTCCTGTGTTGGGTGGTGTGGCTGCCTTCGATTTTGGAACAGCCATTAAAATGATGAAGCGAGGCATGAGGGTTAAGCGGCAGGGATGGAACGGAAAAAATCAATATATTGAATTGGCATCCAATATCAGCTACAAGAATGCGGCAGGAGATGTTGTAAATTGTGAGCATGATGCTATTGGAAATAAAGCCATTTCATTTGTTGGCACAAGCGGTATACAGATGGGATGGCTTGCCAGTCAGGCGGATATGCTGGCAGAAGATTGGGTGTTCGCAGAGTAAATAATTTTGCGACGTCGCAACAGCCCCGGAGGAATCTGGGGCTTTTTTTATTTTGGAGGAAACTATGGAAATTAATAAACAATATTTGACAATAAACAATTATAGCAGGCCGGGAAATCGTCGCAGCAAAACTACGGCTGTGGCCTGTCATTATATTGGAAATCCCGGAACGTCAGCTCAGGCAAACAGAAATTATTTTGAAAATCTGAAGGATACTCACACCGCCAAAGCCAGCTGTCACTATATTATTGGCTTGCATGGTGAAATTATCCAGTTAATCCCAGAGGAGGAAATCAGCTGGTGTACCAACCAAGCAAATAGCTATACGATTAGCATAGAGGCTTGTCATCCAGATGAGAGCGGTCGTTTTACAGATGTCACTTATCAGGCCTATGTGGAGCTGTGCGCCGATATTTGCAGGCGTTGGGAGCTGGATCCGCAGCATGGCGGATTAATCCGGCACTATGATGTGACTGGGAAAATTTGCCCCAAGTGGTTCGTAGATCATCCTGATGCCTGGGAGCGGTTTAAGGATGACGTTGCAAGCGCTATGCGGTCAAAATCCGGCTGGCAACAGGAAGATGCCGGCTGGCGGTTTTATCTGGATAACGACCATTGTGTTGTCAACGACTGGTACGAGGATGAGGGGCGCTGGTACTGGTTTGACGGCGCCGGCATAATGGTGCGTAATGTTTGGTATCAGTATCATGGTAATTGGTACTACCTGGGAGCGGATGGGGCTATGGTGAAGGGACAACAGACCATTGACGGCAGGTGGTACATTATGGACGATGAAGGCCGGATGCTGACTGAGCCGGTTACGCTGACGCCGGATGCAGATGGGGCGCTGCGGTGGCCGGGGCTGGCAAAATAAAAGGCAGCTATTTTGCTGCCCTAAATCGTTTCTGGTTCCACGCAATCCTGGCGTCCAGATGCGCTCGCCTGCGCATTGGTAGGCCATGCAGCCGGTTCCAGTTGTTTCGGATCGCAATTTCCGGACATGTGTATATGCGTCTCACTATATCACCTCCTCTTTTATGGTAAAGACGTAAGTGTTATATAATATGTAACAAAAAAAGTCTGGCAAGGGGCTGAAAATTAAATCAAAGCGTTGACGGCGTCTGCATTTTGTCAACGCTGTACAAATGTTGCAATATGGCGATAGATATTATATAAGTATAAAACATGCTGAAATCCCTTTAAAACCGTTATTTTTATGTGTTTTTATATGTCTAAAAATGATGATAAATACTGTACGTGCGATAGTTCCCGGATACGGCGAATGTGGAGACTGTTGTTCTTTTGTCCAGAAAAAACCCAGATGATACGATTGAGGTCGACTTAGACCTGGACGAGCTGGATGCCACCAGTGCCGAGTTGAAAGCAACCTATCAGGAAATCAAAGATTATGTGCTGAAAGAATTTGGCTTGAAGGTTTCAAGTTTATATATTTCTCAGGTAAAACGCAAATGTGGAATTGAAGTGGGAGAAAACTATAATCTTCCAAAATCAGAAAATGCAAGAGTTCCACAATGCCCGAAAGAGAAAGAAGATGCTATCAAGGCTGCCCTGAAATATTTTGCGATGATCTAAGGACATCGCTGATTTCAAGGAGGAATAACACATGAAAAGCACATTTGAAAAAATGGGTGGAACCTACACACTTGGCGCAGACGGAATTTACTATCCGAATCTTGTCAGTACAGATGAAGAACCGCATTATGGGAAATATGGAATGATGCGGAAAACATATCTGAAAGAGCATCGTCCGGCAATGTATTCACTGTATATGTTGGAAGACAGACTGACAGAACATCTGAATACTGTGGACGATGAAGCACAGGAGAGAATGGATATTCTGGTGCGTCACATGATGGAGAGGCAGGGCATTACGGAAGAAATGAAAGTTCGTGATCAGATGGAATGGGGTAGGGCGGTAAATAATATCCGGAATGCTGCAGAAGAGATTGTGTTAAAAGAATTGATTTACAGGTAAACAAAGAGCTGAACAAGTGCAGAGACTAATCTGACTTGTTCAGCTTTTATAATATATGATATTATAAGTGAAAGTGATATAATATGTTCATAATTTTTCTTTTAAGGAGCGTAACGATGAGTACATTTAGAGATTGGGAAGCATATAAGAGATTAAAGAATCGAGCGGATACAAATTCTGTAGTGGATGTATTGAAAAATAAAAGCACAGGGGATTTAATTGTTAGGAAAATAATATATGGAATCGAACAGCCTTTGTATCAAGCTGTATTCACAAGGGAAATGCGTGCTTTGTATAAACTGAATAAATGTTCGAATATTGTTAATATATTGGGAGATGATTATTTAGTTATATCAACAACCAAGGAAAAGGTTGGAGTAATTTATTTAGAATATATAAACGGAATAGAATTAGGAAAATCATCTATTGAAAATTTTTCTGCAAAAGAGCGATTTTCAATAATAAAACAATTATTAGACGCCATTGAAATATCACATTCCAATGGGATTATCCATCGAGATATTAATCCTAATAATATCATGCTTACCGACGATAAACAGGTCAAGTTAATTGATTTTGGCATATGTAAAATCAATGATATGATCAATTCAGCAACAGTATATAAACTAGGGACTAATGCCTACTCAGCTCCTGAAGTTCATCAACATAGTGAAAATGCAACTGAAAAAAGTGATTTATATTCGCTTGGTGCGGTAATTTATTTCCTTTTTACCGGTCAACAACCTCCATTAGCAGTACAGTTTCAGGATGTATTGAATAGAACTAGTGGAATGGATGTTTCATTAAAGCCGATATTAAAAAAATTAGTTGCGGAAAATCCTGATGACAGATATGAAAATGTTTTTGAATTGAGAGCTGATTTTTCAAAACTATTTACACGCTTTTTGAATTTGGATAAAACAATTATTTTGACAGCGGCATACGAACGAATAAAGGAATTGAGAAACCTTAAATTATTACCACAGTCAATAAACATTAAAATGGCAACCGAAACGTATATGCCAGAGAACTTTTTAGATTTGTATGCATTTTGTAGAAAAGAAGAATCAAATGAGAATGAAGAAACGATGATTTACATCTTCTTAGGATTTAATTTTCAGGCAGAATGTGTGTTTGATGATGAGCAAAGCGTGTTTGACGTTGTAAAATTTAGAAAGATTCCTCCAATTGATCGTGATAGACTTAAGAAAAGATTTGCTAAAATTGAGGGTGAAATAAGATTTGTAGATAAAAGAATTGCACATAGAGAATTGAAAAACGATAGTTTCGAAATAAAAAACATTATCTATGATTATTACGAAAATTATATGTCAAACAATAATGTTGATTGTGAATATAAGGAAAAGTATGGAGTATGGAGAGATTTATTAGAATTAATAAGAGAAGATATCGAGAAAAATGTTGTAAGATTACCATATGATTCTTATGAAGTAAAGAATAATCTTTTAAGATTTAAGCTTAAAAAGGGCACTTTTATAGATGAAGAACGTTTGAATAAAGAACAAGTATTTGTTTATGAAAAAAAAGTCGGAAAAAAGAAAGATAAAATAAAGCCTGTGACAGTAGGTACTTATGAAAATGATATTTATGAGAAAAATCATGTAGTTTTAGAAATAAATAAGCAAGGAACAATAGGATTGCCAGCAAGCGGTTTTATTTGTTTAGATTATAGGAAAGATAAAATTAATGTTGAAAGACAGTTAGATGCTTTAAATGTTCTGGAAAAAGAAGATTATCAGTGCTCTTTTAATTTGAAGAGAATAATTTCAGGTGTGGAGCCCCCGTCTGTAAATGTTATTTCGAAACCGATACATATGTTTAATGAGAAATTAGATTTTCCACAAAGGACTGCGATAAAAAAAGCATTAGATGCAGATTCTATAGCAATTATTCAAGGTCCTCCAGGAACAGGAAAAACGAATGTTATTATCGAAATTATTTTACAAATACTGAAAGCAAACAAAAAGAATCCAGATGTTGAACCTAAGAAGGTGTTACTAGTTTCTCAATCGCATCCAGCAGTAGATAAAATGTTAGAAGATTTAATTAGGGAAAGTGACGAAAGACCTGATTTGCTTCGTATTGGAAGAGATGAAAAATTAAATGAGGAAATAAGAGAAGAGTATTCTATTAATGATGTGAAGGAAAAATGGTATCAAAATGTTAGAAGAATATGTAATGATTATACTAAAAATGCACTTGAGGAAATTGGAATTCCAGAAGAAGAGTTTGACAAATATTTTTTGAAATTGGAAAATTCAAAAGTGGAAAACATGGATTTTTCAGTAGAAGATAAATTGTTTGTTGAAAATTTTATAAAAAAAACAAAAGGGGTAAAGTCAGAAAGGACAAGAAAAATACTGGAGATTCAGAGAGAATGGACAGAACAATTAAAAAAGTGTGATGAAGTAGAACTTTATATCATTAAAAGTACGGTAATTATTGCTGGTACATGTACAGGATTTGTGTCAAACAGGATTATACGTGATGTTGAATTTGACTATGTTATTGTAGATGAAGCAGCTAAGGCAACGTTTCCTGAATTAGCAGTTTCGTTAAATAAGGCACATAAAATTATATTGGTAGGTGATCATCAACAACTACCACCTGTTTTAGATACTGAAATAATTAGAAATAATAAGGAAAAACTTGATGAGGAGGGGTTGGCGCAAGGTATTTTTGAAAGAATGTATAATATGTTTCCAGAGGATAATAAACATCGTCTTACTATACAATATAGAATGCACCCAACTATTGGTACGTTGATTAGTCATGTGTTTTATAATGATGAGATCCAAAATGGAGTAGAGGCGCAGGATAGAGAATTGTGTATAGAAGGATATGAGGAAATTGCAATTGAGTGGATTAGTACATCCAAGTATTCGACAAAAGAGAGGTATGAAAAGGAATTTGATAATAGTGGAAAAAAATCATATCAAAATTATCTTGAGCGAAATATTATTGAACGAAAACTATTGGAATTAGATTCTAAACTTGTCAAAAGGACTAAGGTTGCAGTAATTACAGGATATGGATCGCAAAAGTACATTTTGCAAACAATGGTAAAACAACATTCCTTTAAGCATATTGAGGTTGACGTAGATACTGTAGATGCATTTCAAGGTAGCCAAAAAGATATTATTCTGTATTCTACTGTTAGAAGTAGTGGAAACAAATACGGTATTGGCTTTTTGAAATCAGAAGCTAGAATTAATGTTGCATTTTCTAGAGCAAGATGCTTGTTGATTATTGTTGGAGATATGAAATTTCTTGATAATTATAAAATCAGAGGAAATAAATTTCCTGAAATCATCAAATATATTACAGAATCTGAAGGGTGTCGCATTATAGAAAAGTAGGAGAAAAGAAATGAAACAATTAGTAGCAGCAGTATCGAGAAAACTTCCCCGGGAGTTAAAAAATTTTCATTTAATTAAAAGACAGAGTATATTTATTCCGTATTGTGAAATAGGTATTACCTGTTTAACAAAGGAAGTAACAGAAATAAATTTGTTTTTTGAAACAATATTAAAACTAATTGATATCGAAGTGGCTGATGTATATGAGATATCTGCAATTATGGGGGTGGAGTTTAAATTATTAAAAGAAGCCATAGTAGATATGATTGAACAGAAGTATATTATCACTTCACAGAATAAATTGATTATGACACCTAGGGGGCGAAAAGCTTTAGCGGATAGAAAACAGGTTACTATTCGTAAAAGAAATATAAATGAACTTTCTGTAAATATGATTACGGGTAATATTGAAGAAAGTGGAAAAAATGCATTTGCAAAGCCTTCTAAGAGGGATCTTTGTTTAAGTGAAGAACAAACAATTACAAAAGATTATTTAGAAAGCAATTATGCAATTATAAATGAGATATATCAGCGAAATCAGATCGAATCAAATATTTTTAACACGAAAATTTTACAGAGAGAGTTGTATAAGATATTAGATATTGCTTATGAGAAACTGTATTATGTGAAAGATGAACTTTTTATTTATAAAAATGATGATTCAGAAGATTATGAGTTTATTATTAAAGGTGACATTGGAGAAAGATACCAGAATAGCTTTTATCATCAAGTACGAGACGTGGTACATTCAGGGATGGAAAACTTTTTTGAAAGAGATTGGGATTTTTCGAAAAATCACTATGATAAAGGGCTTGTCACTCAGGAAGATAGGCAATATACAAAGAGTTTAATTGAAAAATTAAATGGAAGTGAAATTATTTCAGATGAATTAGTAGACCAATATATACATACCCGAGCATTAATTGATGAGAAAGAATTAGAAGCTATATTTTCATGTAATCAAGAATTTGATTATCAAGGAATAGTTATTTCTTGTGAAAGATTGAAAAAATTACTAAATCCAGAGATTGTTTCTGCATTAAATGCAATATCTAAGAAAAGAATCTGGTTGTTATATGATCCAAAAGAATATAATGTAAATAAAATTCTTGAACAAAATTTTGGAGATAAAATAAAGAAAAAAGAAGTGTCTGTATCAGAAAACGAGAGAATAAGCGAGCAATTTATATGCTTCTATCCTAATATTCTGGTTGAGTATGTAGAGAAGACGGAAAAAGTTTTTGATAGACCGATTACAATTTTTGAAGGGCGAATAGAATTTGATTCAGATGTTATTAAAAACAAGATAGATAAAATAATAGATGAATATGAAATATCGTTTTCGTTATCTGAACCAGAACCGGAGAAAATGGGAAAGAACAAATATAATAAACATACAAAGAAAGGTATAGCTCATACTTATAAAAAGTACAAATATAAAGAGAAAAATAAATAATATACAGTACATAAAAATGCGTATACCTGATCAGTGAAATATTTATGAATATTCCTGTTAGGTATACGCAAAATCTGATTAAATGTTCATGGGAGTATCCCAAAGTTTGTGTAAACCTTCAAACTGATGTAAGATAGACTTACCA
>ENA-OWPJ01000137-OWPJ01000137.1-human-gut-metagenome-genome-assembly--contig:-NODE-137-length-96264-cov-5.47525_pt1 | contig 96264 bp, 99 predicted proteins | sample MGYA00248264_ERZ651846 | MGnify/ENA primary metagenome ERZ651846 (study PRJEB26924, sample SAMEA4378271) | human gut metagenome | biome: human gut; feature: human-associated habitat; material: faeces...
ACGCAAGAAGGACGCTGAAGAGCTTAGTTGCGGATTTGAGGATATCTAACCGAAATCAAATATTATAGCAAATATGACAGTCAAATATAGCTATCAGACTTTCTTTAATTGACCAGACAACTTACAGAAAATAGGCATCTAACTTGAGGAAAGGGCAAAAAAACAAGGACCGCCCCGGTTTACACCGGGAACAGTCCTTATCCACTCTATAACAATACAACTTTTAAACGTTATGCCGGTTCTTCACATCTTTCTACATAAGCCAATGCATCTCCCTTATTGACCAAAGCACCCTGTTTGGCACACACCTCAATGATACGTCCGCTAAAGTTGGCCAATACCCTGTCATAAGTATGCCACGGAGTGGCAATATAACAGAATACATCATCCGGCTCATACTTATGCCCTACTTCCGGAGGCATAGAAGGTGACTCCACATCAATTTCCCAAATGATTCTTCCTTTTTCCATCGCGGTTATTGGTTCCGCCTTGGCACGCTTCATTCTCTTCACGTCTTCTTCAGAGAAACCTTGTTTGACTAATGCCGCATCTTTGGCACGTTGCAAATCCTCTTCAAACCTTTTTTTAGCTACCCCCGACTTATAGTCACGATATTGCCTGTCATGCATAGCCAGTTCAAAAAGTTCTTCGTCGTCAGGTCCGAATTCCCATCCGTTCTCCAGCATTTCTTTCCGGTACTCTTCAAGCTGATCAGGGTAATTCTTCTGTGGATCTTCATCCGTAAATTCATATCCTTTTTCTTTTGCCAAAGCTATAATTTCGGGATCCAAAGGTCCGGGCAAACGTCCGCTTTTCCCCAGAATCATCCCCCAGGTATTATTATCTATCATACTCCAACGCTCCTCACCCTTCACATGTGCCATTACGTTCATCAATGCCACGTTCTTCACGTACTGGCTGAATGGAGTCACCAACGGAGGATAGCCCAACTTGGGCCACACATATTCTACTTCGTCGAATAGCATCACAAGCAGATCGTCGATGCTGAGCTCAGGTTGATTATTATTCCGAAGTATCATATTGATACCGGCATGTACTCCTTTCAGATCGGCCATCATAGACCCCATCATCCCACCCGGTAAACCACATTTCAACAATAATGAAGACATATGCTTGTTGGTCGGATCCATGAAATAGCCGAGGAAATCATCAATGAATTCCTGTGTCATGGCACGTGCTTTCATATATGCTTTCATGTTGATCTCAGGAACACGGAAACCGGCATCTTTCAACATGGCCTGTACGGAGATCACATCCGGATGAACTTTACCCCAGGATATGGGTTCCATGGCTACGTCAATAATATCAGCACCATTCTCGCAAACTTCAAGAATGGAAGCCATTGATAATCCGGGACCACTATGCCCGTGATATTGAATCAAGACTTCAGGATGACGCTCTTTTATAGCTTTCGTCAATCGCCCCAACATGACAGGACGTCCTACTCCCGCCATATCTTTCAGGCAGATTTCAGGAGCACCGGCCTCAATCAGTTTGTCGGCAATGGCTGTGTAATACTCCACCGTATGTACCGGCGAGAAGGTAATACACAAAGTCGCTTGTGGAATCATTCCCCCCTCAAGCGCATAGTGTATAGAAGGAATAATATTCCTCACTTCATTCAATCCACAAAAAATACGGGTTATATCTACCCCTTGAGCATGCTTAACTTTATACATCAACCGACGGACATCGGCAGGAACAGGATACATCCGCAAACCGTTTAGTCCCCTGTCGAGCATGTGGGTTTGTATTCCGGCATCATTGAAGGGTTTGGTAAAAGCCCGTACTGCTTTGTTAGGATTTTCACCATAGAGCAGGTTGACTTGCTCAAAAGCTCCTCCATTGGTTTCCACACGGGCAAAACATCCCATTTCAATAATCAAAGGTGCAATTCGTACTAACTGGTCGACACGGGGTTGGTATTTACCGGACGACTGCCACATGTCCCGATATACGAGACTGAATTTAATTTCCTTTTTCATTGCCGTAAGTTATAAGTGATTTCACATTCATAGGTTAACTTGTCATTACAAATATACTGAGATATCTGACATAAAGACAAAAATTAGCCTTAAAAAGTTCCCATAAAAGATATGTTATATATCATATTGTCACAAAAACAAAGGAGCAAGGAGGGGTTCCCTCGCTTACTCCTTCTTTTGCACAACTAAAAATCTACACTAAATCAGTATCTAAAAATCAATCTTTCTAATTATAATCAGTATCACCTTAATTAAACGAAGTCCTTCAATTCCTGTTGCAGTCTCTGCCGGGTAAAAAAGATCCGGCTCTTAACCGTACCGAGTGGCAACTCTAATTTCTCAGCTATTTCACGATATTTAAACCCGGAAACATGCATTGAAAACGGTACTTTATATTCTTTAGGCAACGCATTTACTACACGGTGCATTTCTTTCAAGTCATAGGCTCCTTCGGTACTTTCAAATCCGGAGTCTTGCGGGAGATTCAGATGGAAGAGGTTGTCGGTTTGATCTACATAAGTTTGGTCACGCACAACTTTGCGGTAATTATTAATAAAGATGTTGCGCATGATTGTATACATCCAGCCTTTAAAATTAGTATCCGGCATAAATTTATCTTCATTATCTAATGCTTTCAATGAAGTTTCTTGTAACAGGTCATTGGCTTCTTCGCGATTGGCTGTGAGTTTATAAGCAAAACGGAGTAACTCTTCTTGTACCCCTATCAGGTCTTTTCTAAAACTTAAACTTTTCATACGTTGCGGTTTTTAAGCGGTTAATATTTCGTTTCTTTCTCGATGATGCAAGTTTAAGGCTTATTTTAGATTTCAGTAGGGTAAATTTCACCAATCTTTGGGGTAAAAACTATCAAATGATAGTTTTTGGGTGCTATTTGACAGTTTTTGGGTGTTATTTCAGGAAAGTTTCAATACACTTTGAGAGGTTTGTTTGATAATTAATGTTTTTTATTATGCGCTTTTTGTAAATAGAGACTGAATCACATACCTTTGGATCAAGTTTAACAACGTTAAGAATCAAAAGAATTATGAACTTACTTATCATTTTGGGGATTGTAGTCATCCTCGCCATTATCATTGCTTCCATGTACAACTCGCTGGTAAAACTGAGAAACAACCGTGAAAATGCATTTGCCGACATCGATGTACAGTTAAAGCAACGTCACGACCTTATCCCACAATTGGTAGATACAGTAAAAGGATATGCAGCTCACGAAAAGGACACACTTGAACGCGTCATTCAGGCTCGCAACGGCGCTGTCAGTGCCCGAACAATCGATGAAAAGATTACAGCAGAGAATCAACTTAGTTCCGCCCTCGCGGGATTGAAAATCACCTTGGAAGCTTACCCCGATTTAAAGGCCAACCAAAACTTCCTCCAGTTGCAGGAAGAGATTTCGGACGTAGAAAATAAACTGGCTGCAGTACGCCGCTACTTTAACTCAGCTACCAAAGAACTGAACAATGCAGTACAGACATTCCCTTCTAACTTGATAGCCAACATGTTCGGCTTTCATAAAGAAATGATGTTCGATTTGGGTACTGAACAACGTGCCAATCTGGAAGAAGCCCCGAAAATCAAATTCTAATCCCCAGGAAAGTATATACACATGCAATACGTCGGAATACAGACACAACAGAGCCGGAATAACCTACGTTCCGGCATCTTACTGTTCCTTTTCCCTTGCCTGGTGGCAGTACTGACCTATTTGTTCAGCTACCTGCTCATCACTTTTACCGTGACAGATGATTACGGGCAATACGACACATTGGCAATGACCAATCAAATGTTTATCAACCTGATTCCTTATATTATAGGAGGCGTTCTGGTTTGGTTTATTATTGCCTACTTTGCCAATTCCAGTATTATCAAAGCAGCTACAGGGGCACGACCATTGGAACGTAAAGAAAATAAACGCATCTACAATTTAGTGGAGAATCTCTGTATGTCGCAAGGGATGAAAATGCCTAAAATCAACATAATCGATGATAATTCACTCAATGCATATGCCAGCGGAATTAACGAACGTACTTATACGGTCACCTTATCAAAAGGAATCATCGAGAAACTCAATGACGAAGAACTTGAAGGGGTCATTGCACACGAGCTGACACATATTCGTAATCACGATGTCCGACTGCTGATTATCTCCATTGTATTCGTAGGCATCTTTTCGATGTTGGCACAAATAGCACTGCGCTCCGTTTATTACTCTTCGTGGACACGCAGCCGGAATGATAAAAACAATGGTGCCATCCTCATCTTGGTTTTAGCCATGATTGTAGCCGCCATCGGCTATTTCTTTGCCACGCTGATGCGCTTTGCCATCTCCCGCAAACGTGAATACATGGCCGATGCAGGAGCAGCAGAAATGACAAAGAACCCATTGGCTCTGGCCAGTGCTTTAAGAAAGATATCTGCAGATCCCGATATAGAAGCTGTGGAGCGCGAAGATGTAGCGCAGTTATTCATACAACATCCTGGCAAACAGGCTAAAAGCGCATTGAGCGGGCTAAGCGGGCTCTTCGCCACCCATCCGCCAATCGAAAAACGAATTGCCATTCTGGAACAGTTCTAACAGAAATATCCTCCACCCCCATATAGACCCAAAAGTCTTCTTCGCCACAGGTTATACAGATTAAGCATTATGTAAACGATGATTTAAAATTCATTCTGTGTTAATCCGTGTAATCTGTGGTAAGTTTTGACATGCCCTCCTTTTTTATTCTTTGTGAAATCCTATCCGGTAAACACGAAATAATATTAAATCATTTGTCTGCTTTATACATTTTATCTCTTCCGACCGTTATCTTTATGTAAACATCCGAAAAACAACCATTGATATGAAAACAAGCAAATGTATCATCCTTCTGATGTTGCTCATCATCGGAACAGGAGTTTGCCCGCTTCAGGCCCAAAGCCGGAAAGAAAAGAAAGAGCAAAAAGAACAAACAGTAAAAGAGCTAATCGAATCGGAGAACTACCGGATTGACGTATCTACAGCATACCCACGCCGAGGGCATATGATTCCACTGACCTCAGTTTATTCTGTGATAGTTCGAAACGATTCGGTCTTTTCACAACTACCCTATTTCGGGCGTGCTTATTCTATTCCCTATGGAGGAGGGCAAGGACTGATGTTCAAGGCTCCGATTGACAAATATAATATGGTCATGGGCAAACGCGGAGCAGCAAAGATAAACTTCACCGCCAGAAACTCCGAAGATCAGTTCAAGTTTAGAATCACTATCTATTCCAATGGTTCGTCCAGCATAGATGTCGATATGCAGAATCGTGAATCGATCAGCTTCTCCGGTGATCTGATACTGCCGGACTAAAATTAGTATAAGTCTACTCCCCTTTCAGGATAGGCAAACAGATCTGATATTTCACAGCCAATGCGCGTACCACAAAAATGCAACAGCCACTGATGACCTGTGTTAAAGCAGCATCAACACCCAGACGGTCGAGTCCCCAATAAATGACTCCGCCAATAACGCATGCCATGGCATAAATCTCTTTACGGAAAATCAAAGGAATCTCGTTGATAAACACATCGCGGATTACACCACCGGCTGCTCCGGTCATTGTGCCCATAATGATGGCCACCCAAAAGGCATAGCCCAAATCGATCGTTTTGCTGATACCAACTACCGTAAATAATGCAAGCCCAATGCTATCAAAGATAAAAAACGTGTTGTGCATATGAATCAGATGCTTCCGGAAAAAAATAACCCACAGAAGGGCCAGCGCCGAACAGATAAGATAAATGGGATTCGTCATCCAGAACGGAGTAACGTCCAGCAATACGTCACGTATAGTACCACCGCCAATGGCAACAGCCACACCGGCTACATAAGCACCAAACCAGTCAAACTGTTTGGCAGATGCAAGACGAATGCCACTAATGGCAAAAGCAAATGTCCCGATAAACTCCAGAATCTGGATAAAGGTCGGAATCTGAAAGATTGTTGGCATATATCAAGTTTTTTGTGTGCAAAGAAACAAATAATTCCGCAAGAAAGTGTACATTTGTTCCTTGAAAATTGTAAGAATACGAAGATGAAGATAACGATTGTTGCCGGGGCTCGCCCTAACTTTATGAAAATCGCCCCTATCACCCGGGCTATCGATGCCGCTAAGGCACAAGGTAAACGCATTTCTTATCGCCTGGTTTACACAGGGATAGAGAATGACACCAGTCTGGATGCATCCTTATTTGCAGATCTGCATATGAAAGCTCCCGATGCCTATCTGGGCGTAAACGGCAATAACCCCACAGAACTTACTGCGGGAATAATGATCGCCTTCGAACGTGAACTGACGGAAAACCCTACGCATGTAGTTCTGGTAGTCGATGACCTCACTGCAACTATGAGTTGTGCGATCGTAGCCAAAAAACAAAATATAAAAGTGGCACATCTCGTAGCCGGCACCCGTTCGTTCGATATGTCCATGCCCAAAGAAGTCAATCGTATGATAACAGACGGACTTTCCGACTATCTGTTCACAGCCGGCATGGTGGCCAATCGTAACCTGAATCAGACAGGAACAGAAAATGAAACAGTCTACTATGTAGGCAACATCCTGATTGATACAATACGGTATAACCGCAACCGCCTGATAAAGCCAATATGGTTCTCTGTCCTGGGACTGAAAGAGCACGAGTACATCCTGCTGACCCTCAACCGGCATGTGCTGCTGAACAACAAAGAAAATCTGCGGAAATTGATAGAGACCTTACTTGAAAAGGCAAACGGCATGCCGATTGTGGCACCACTGCACACTTATGTACGCAATGCGATCAAAACTCTCGATATCACAGCTCCTACCCTGCACATCATGCCCACACAAAGCTACCTCTCTTTCGGGTATCTGATGAACCAGGCAAAAGCCATTATTACAGATTCAGGCAATGTGGCGGAAGAAGCGACCTTCCTGGGAATTCCCTGCATCACCCTCAACACCTATGCCGAGCATCCGGAAACCTGGCGCACAGGCACCAATGAACTGGTTGGTGAAGATCCGGCAGCATTGGCTGCCAGTATGGATAAACTGATGAACGGAGAATGGAAACAAGGCACTCTGCCCGAACGCTGGGACGGACGGACCGCAGAACGAATTGTACAAATATTATTGGGGGAATAATGCCGGATTCCCCCTCCTTACAGGACTCAAAAGATACACAAAAAAGGTTATATAGTCCGTTCAATCAAAAGGAATTTATTACCTTTGCAGTCTCACGATGAGATGAAGTGTGTATGAAACAACAATATTCTAAACTATTAATAGTAGTCTTCCTTATCCTCTCTGCACCACAGGCTTTTGCACAGTTGAAGGGAGTAATCACTGATTCTATTTCACATGAGCCGCTAATGTACATTTCCGTTTTCTATGAAGGAAAAGGCGTAGGCGGTATATCCAATGCTAACGGAGAATATCAGGTAGAAACCCGCAAAGGTTGGAACGAACTGACCTTCTCTGCAGTGGGGTATATCACCAAGAAAGTGAAAATTCCGGCAGGTGCCAAAGAACTGAATGTGGTGCTCTCACCAGATGATGTCACGCTGGACGAGGTGGTGATAAAACCTAAAAAAGAAAAGTATTCCCGGAAAAACAATCCCGCTGTGGAGTTCATGCGAAAGGTCATCGACCACAAGAAAGCTCAGAAGCTGGAAACCAACGACTATTATCAGTACAACAAGTATCAGAAGATGAAGATGTCACTCAATGACGTGACACCCGAAAGCCTTGAAAAAGGAATCTATAAAAAGTTTTCTTTCCTCAAAGACCAGGTTGAAGTTTCGCCTGAAACCAACAAACTGATTCTGCCTATCTCGGTGCAGGAAACGTCTTCCAAAACCATTTACCGGAAGGACCCGGAAAGCAAAAAGACCATAATCGAAGGTATGAACTCCAATGGCGTGGAAGAATTCTTCTCAACAGGTGATATGCTGGGTACTATCCTCAATGATGTATTTGCCGATATCAATATCTATGATGATGATATCCGCCTGTTGCAACGCCGTTTCGTAAGTCCAATCGGAAGCGGAGCCATCTCTTTCTATAAATTCTACCTGATGGATACTGTGATGGTGGATAAAGATAAATGCGTGCATCTCACCTTCGTCCCACAGAACTCTCAGGACTTCGGATTCACCGGACACCTGTATGTACTGGACGACTCTACCTATGCTGTGAAAAAGTGCACCATGAATCTGCCTAAAAAGACAGGAGTAAACTTTGTAGAAAATCTGGACGTCGTACAGCAATATGAACAGCTTCCCAATGGCAACTGGGTGCTGACAGACGACGATATGACTGTGGATCTTTTAGTCATGAAAGTTATTCAGGGCATCCAGGTAAAACGAACAACCAAATATAGCAATTATGTCTTCGACCCCATCGAGCCACGACTTTTCCGTTTGAAAGGAAGTGTGATCAAAGAGGCGGACATGCTGACCAAAAGTGACGAATATTGGGCCGGAGTACGCCAGGTGCCTCTAACAAAGACCGAGAGCAGCATGGATCTTTTCATGAACCGGCTGGAACAAATACCCGGATTCAAATATGTGATATTCGGAGCAAAAGCGTTGATAGAAAACTATGTGGAAACCGGAACCAAAGAACATCCGAGTAAGTTTGACTTCGGACCGATCAACACCATGATATCGAGCAATTATGTGGATGGTACCCGTTTCCGTCTCAGCGGCATGACTACCGCCAAGCTGAATCCCCACTGGTTCTTCAATGGATACGGAGCGTACGGACTCAAAGATAAAAAATGGAAATATGAAGGTAATGTGACCTACTCTTTCCGCAAATGTGAATTCTTCCCCTGGGAATTCCCGAAGCATTACATCTCGGCCTCCTACCGCTACGACGTCATGTCGCCAATGGATAAGTTCCTCGACACGGATAAGGATAACGTATTCGTAGCGTGGAAAACCACAACCGTCGATCAGATGTCATACGTACGGGACGCCACACTGAGATATGAAATGGAGACTTTGTCGGGTTTCTCGGTTGCGGCCATGGCGCGACACCGGGAAGATACTCCGGCAGGCAAGTTGCAATACATCCGCAATGATGCTGCCAAAACCATCGTACCCGATATAACTACCGCCGAATTGGGGCTGACCTTACGTTATGCGCCGGGCGAGACCTTCGTCAATACAAAGCAACGCCGTCGTCCGGTATCGCTGGATGCTCCCATCTTCACCCTCTCCCACACTACCGGATTTAAAGGTGTTTTAGGAGGAGAATATAATTTCAACCTGACGGAGGCAAGTATCTGGAAGCGCTTCTGGCTCTCGTCCTGGGGTAAAGTAGATGTTACCTTAAAAGGAGGTGCACAATGGAATACCGTTCCGTTCCCATTACTTATTTTGCCAGCCGCCAACCTATCGTATATCACACAGAAAGAAACGTTCAACCTGATCAATAATATGGAGTTCCTCAACGACCGTTATGCATCGCTGGCACTCACATATGACATGAATGGTAAACTTTTCAACCGCATCCCGCTGATTAAGAAACTGAAGTGGAGAGAGGTATTCCGTTTCCGCGCTCTATACGGCAACCTGACGGATAAGAATAACCCGTTTAAGAGCAATAATCCGGAACTGTTTGATTTCCCGCAACGGGACGGCAGCTACACCAGCTATGTGATGGATCCGAAAGTACCTTACCTGGAAGCCAGCGTGGGTATTTACAACATCTTTAAATTGTTGCATATCGAATACGTACGCCGTCTGACTTACCTGAACCACCCGGGAATCAATAAACAAGGTATCCGGTTTATGATTCAGGTAGTATTCTGATCCGCCTATCATTCACACTATAAAACCCAATACGATGAATTTCACAGTACACACCTGCAATGGCATGAAGCTATGGTTGGTTTTTCTTATGTTAAGCAGTGCAATCCATGTTTGCCGGGCGGATTCTCCACGACAAACCATCAACTTCAACCGGGAATGGAAATATTGCCGGGGAGACTTCAAGAGTGCTTCCCGACCGGATTTTGACGACTCCGGCTGGGAAAGGACGGGACTTCCCCACTCTTTCAGTACTCCATACTTCATGTCGAAAGATTTTTATGTAGGTTACGGATGGTACCGTAAAGCCTTTCCGATAAAGAAAGAAGTGCTTGGCAAAAGGAGCTTTCTTGAATTCGACGGTGTATTTCAGGAAGCAGAAGTTTTTGTGAACGGACATCGGGCAGGAACCCACCAAGGAGGATATACCGGATTTTCCATTGATATATCGAACTATCTGAAAGAAGGAAAAAACCAGATAGCGGTTCGGGTTAACAACTGCTGGCGGCCTGACCTCGCTCCACGTGCAGGCGAACATGTATTCAGCGGAGGCATTTACAGGAACGTACGCTTAGTGATCAAAGAACCGACCTATATCGATTGGTATGGCACATTGGTCACCACACCGGACTTAGGAGAAAAAAAGGGAAAGTCAGGGAGCGTCCACATACGGACAGATGTATGCAATCGTTCCGGAAAAACAGAAACTTACCGACTTCTGACCACTGTTATCGATTCCCGAGGCAAAGAAGCGGCTTCTGTTTCTACATCACAATCATTGCCGGACAACGCAACCTACACATTTGAGCAGCAAACCCGCGAAATTCAAGCACCGGAGCTGTGGCATCCCGATCATCCTGCACTTTACAAGGTGGTCAGCTCGCTTTACCACGGAGAAAAATTGATAGACCGCTATGAAACGTCTTTCGGATTCCGCTGGTTTGAATGGACACCGGACCGGGGATTCTTCCTGAACGGGGAACATTATTATTTTAAGGGAGCCAATGTTCATCAGGATCATGCCGGATGGGGAGATGCCGTGACCGAAACCGGTATGCGAAGAGATATCCGTCTGGTAAAAGAAGCCGGCTTCAACCTGATACGAGGTTCGCATTACCCCCATTCACCGGCTTTCTCACAAGCATGCGATGAAATAGGTATGCTATCCTGGGCAGAGAATGTATTTTGGGGAATCGGAGGTCACAAAGGAGATGGCTACTGGAACGCAAGTGCATATCCCGTAAATGAAGCAGACAGGGCAGGATTTGAGAGTAGTGTAAAAGCCCAACTGAAAGAATTGATCCGCATCCACCGCAACCATCCTTCTATTGTTGTATGGAGTATGAGTAACGAACCGTTCTTTACCGCACCCGAAACGATCGACCCGATGCGCAAGTTACTGTCAGAAACCGTCAAACTCTCCAAGCAACTCGATCCAACCCGTCCGGCGGCCATTGGCGGTGCTCAACGTCCGTTGGGAGAGAAACGAATTGACAAGTTGGGTGATATAGCCGGATATAACGGCGATGGCAGCTACATCCCCGAGTTCCAGCAACCGGGCATACCGACGGTAGTTTCAGAGTATGGCAGCACGACAGCCGACCGTCCGGGAGAGTACGATCCGGGCTGGGGAGACTTGGCAAAGAATAATGCGCAAAATGGCTTTGCCTGGCGTAGCGGACAAGCCATCTGGTGCGCATTCGACCACGGGAGTATAGCCGGAAGTGCTCTTGGGAAAATGGGAATTATCGATTACTTCCGGATTCCCAAACGTGCCTGGTATTGGTACCGCAATGCCTACAAAGGGATTGCTCCGCCGGAGTGGCCAGAGGCAGGAACACCTGCACGCATTGCCCTGACAGCCGATCAAACGAACCAGATAAAGACAGACGGGACAGATGACGTTATGTTGTCGGTAACCATTCTGGATGCAGACGGTAAACCGGTCAACAATTCTCCGGCAGTCAGCCTCAACATCATATCCGGTCCGGGAGAGTTTCCTACCGGTACCTCGATCCTATTTGAAAAAGAGAGTGATATCCGTATTCTCGATGGAAAAGCTGCGATTGAATTCCGGTCGTACTATGCCGGAGAAACCGTGATACGGGCTACCTCGCCGGGACTCGAGCCTGCCGAGATCACACTCCGGTTCATCGGAAGCACTCCCTATACCGAAGCCTTCAAAGTGAAAGACCGACCTTATACACGTTTTGAGGTTCAGGATAAAACAGATAACCTGCAAACCTTCGGGCCCAATAATCCGACCTTCTGCAGTTCATCGGCCGACGGACACTCGTCCGCATTTGCTGCCGATGGAGATGGAGCCACCTATTGGCAAGCTGCCGGCAACGACCCGGAACGCTCCTGGACATTGGACACAGAGAAAGGCTTGTCCATACGCCACATCCGAATCGCATTTCCGGATACGGACCATTACCAATACAAAGTGGAGGCATCGATGGACAGAGAACACTGGACACTTATTCCGGATCAGACCAACTATAAACAAAACGAGAACATTCGGATGATCCAGGTTGTTCCGGGTATACAGGGACGTTTCATACGTATCAGTTTCATCGGAGAAAAAGCCGCTATCACAGATGTACAGGTGATGGGGACGGTGATCGACTAATAAACAGATTCATTACAAATAGATATGCAACCATTAGCGGAAAGGCTACGGCCAAAGACATTAGATGATTATATCGGTCAGAAACACCTTGTGGGACCGGGTGCTATCTTGCGCAAGATGATTGATGCAGGACGTATCTCTTCATTTATCCTGTGGGGGCCTCCGGGAGTCGGTAAAACAACACTGGCCCAGATAATAGCCAACAAGCTGGAAACCCCCTTTTATACACTGAGTGCCGTAACATCGGGCGTGAAAGACGTACGCGAAGTGATAGATCGCGCCAAAAGCAACAAATTCTTCACTCAGTCCAGTCCCATCTTGTTTATCGACGAAATACACCGATTCAGCAAATCTCAACAGGACTCGTTGCTGGGAGCTGTCGAGCACGGAACAGTTACTCTGATAGGTGCCACCACGGAGAACCCGTCTTTTGAGGTAATCCGTCCACTCCTCTCCCGTTGCCAGCTCTATACACTGAAGTCTCTGGAGAAAGAGGACCTGCTTGAATTGCTTCAACGTGCCATCACTACCGATACCGTACTGAAAGAACGTAAAATAGAACTGAAAGAAACCAGTGCCATGCTTCGTTTTTCGGGAGGCGATGCCCGCAAGCTGCTGAATATACTGGAACTCGTAGTAGAGTCGGAAACGGAAGAGACCGTAGTTATCACTGACGATCTGGTAACCGAACGCTTACAGCAGAATCCGCTGGCTTATGATAAAGACGGCGAGATGCATTACGATATTATTTCGGCATTTATCAAATCGATCCGGGGCAGCGATCCCGACGGTGCCATTTACTGGCTGGCACGTATGGTAGAAGGAGGAGAAGACCCGGCATTCATTGCCAGGCGTCTGGTCATCTCGGCTTCGGAAGACATTGGCCTGGCCAATCCGAATGCACTGCTATTGGCTAATGCCTGTTTTGACACGTTGATGAAAATAGGCTGGCCGGAAGGAAGAATCCCATTGGCGGAAACCACCATTTATCTGGCAACCAGCCCTAAAAGCAACTCAGCCTACAATGCTATCAACGATGCACTGGCATTGGTGCGTGAAACCGGTAACCTGCCTGTACCTCTGCACCTGCGCAATGCCCCCACCAAACTGATGAAGCAGTTAGGATATGGCCAGGAATATAAATATGCCCATAATTATGAAGGTAATTTCGTAAAACAGCAATTCCTGCCAGACGAAATCAAGAATAAGCAAATATGGCAGCCCCAACACAACCCGGCTGAACAGAAACATGCCGAACGAATGAAACAACTCTGGGGGAATGAAAAGAACTATTAAACATCTGTAATTGTTTTATTAGATAAAGAGTTATTAATTCAGTATTCAAGTACACAAACTTAATACTTAACACCTAATAATTTATGAAAATAGTAGTTTTAGACGGTTATGCCGCCAACCCCGGAGATCTGAACTGGGATGAATTGAGAACTTTAGGTGAGTGTGAAATCTATGATCGCACAGCCCCCGAAGAGGTGCTTACACATGCGAAGGACGCCGAGGCCATCCTTACCAACAAAGCCGTGATCACCGCAGAGCACATGGCCTCTTTGCCTAACCTGAAGTATATCGGCGTAATAGCCACCGGATATAACATTATTGATATTGCGGCAGCCAAAGAACGCGGTATTGTGGTTACCAACATCCCGGCTTACAGCACTCCATCCGTCGGACAGATGGTTTTTGCCCATATCCTGAATATCACTCAGCGAGTGCAACACTATGCAGACGAAGTGCGTGGAGGGCAGTGGACCCGGAATCAGGATTTTTGTTACTGGGATACCCCGCTTATAGAGCTGTTAGGAAAGAAAATCGGTCTTATCGGACTGGGACAGACCGGATATAATACAGCCCGTATCGCAATCGGGTTCGGAATGAAAGTGTGGGCCTATACCTCCAAGTCACGGCTTCAGTTGCCTCCCGAAATCAGAAAAGCGGAACTCGACCAGATTTTCCGTGAATGTGACATTGTCAGTCTGCATTGTCCGTTAACGGAATCAACCCGTGATCTGGTTAATGCCCGCCGCCTTGAACTGATGAAACCAAACGCCATCTTAATCAACACCAGTCGCGGCCCTTTGATCAATGAACAAGACCTGGCAGATGCCCTGAATAATTATAAGATTTATGCTGCCGGATTGGATGTACTCTCCACCGAGCCTCCACGTGCGGACAACCCATTGCTGACTGCCAGAAATTGCTATATCACCCCGCATATAGCCTGGGCTACTTCCGCCGCCCGTGAACGTCTGATGACCATTCTGGTTGACAACTTGAAAGCATACATCGGTGGAAAACCCATAAACAACGTAGCCAAATAAAGTCAGATATCAAAAAAGACAGGAATACTATCGGGATTCAGAATATATCCCGATAGTTTCTTCAACTCTTCTTCCGCATCCATCACTGCACAAGAATAACCGGCAACAGACATCATCGGCCAATCGTGCATCGTATTACCTACCACCAGAATCTCCCGCAAAGAGATTCCCAATCTCGAACATAGAGTCATCAGTCCATTCTTCTTTCCCGCCCTGCTGTCCACCACTGTCAGCAACCGGCCTTCCTGATACAGTTGATATGCCTCCCCCTCCAATCCGGCCGACAACCGAGTAGCTTCCCGGACAGTAGGCGCAAGCACGGCATACTTAAAGATTTCCCCTTTCCAAGTATAACGAGTGATCCGGCAACCGGGGAAATCAAGAGTCACAGGATGTTCAACCGGAACACATTCAACGGTATCTTCATAACACAGAAAGCCCCCATCGGCAAAAACCCCTCCCGAAAACAAGTCGAACACATCACCAAGCCGCTTCTTGGCGTGTGCCATCGGCAAGGCAGTACTCAGGTACAGAGGTAAGCGACCGGACATATATTTTAGTGCAGAAACGGTACGCCCGGGAATCCTCCCCTGCGCATCTGTCAATGTACCGTCAATATCAAAGAATACAGCCCTGACCTTTTTCCTCTCCGGTATACGCCACAATGCCCCTTCTCCCATCATTCTTCTCAGAGGCGTATCCCGCAGATTGCTGAAAGCAATATAGCAATCGCATACTTTACGGAGACAAGAAGGCTGAAGGAGAGAAGTAGAATCATCGTAGAAATTCCCTGTCCGCACCCCACTTCTCGGGCAGGCATACATCCCCCCTTCCCGATCAACAAACAGACTCTCTCTGCCTCCGGAACAATTATTCAAACATGCCTTTGCATTCCGCCGATCATAATCGAACAGATTATCCATCTCGTTAAAAAAGCGGACATCTTCCTCCGAAAGCGGCTTCCGCAAACCTTGCATTGCGTTCACAAACAAGTAGACCGACGGATCCAGCAGCAGCCTCAACCTCCGGATCTGTTCCTTTGCCGAAGGATCACCAACCACTCCCGCACAGACCTCAATACCAGCCGCATGCAGTTTTTCTATTTTAGACGCAAACTCTGTGACATCCGCCATCTCAGGATGGTAGCTCGCCCAGAATTTGATTTTGGTGACATCTGCCCGAGCCTCTTCAACTTCATCCAGAAAACGGGAAACTGAAAAGGACAGGTTGGTCTGACAAGAAACCCCAGCCACATGGGACATGGCAGCCAGACGAATGATACCTTCTCTGTAATACCGATGTATCATCGCTTCTCCATAAGGGATAATCAGAATACGCAACGCCCCATGCTTCCACTGACCGATACGTGAAATAAAACGGTGCAGCGCTTCCCGGTCACCATCCGTATCGGCAGATGCGGATTTCCTGCCAAACGGACAATACGAACATGTATAGTTGCAATATTCCAGACTGCCCCTATAATAGATATTCCGGATAGTACTCAAAGCCCCCATCGTGCAAAGTTGATCAAGGATATATATACTCAGACATCAGTCTCCTTACGGCAGGTGAAACAAAAGACTGGCCGATGTAATCGGAATAGGCCATTCCTTCTTCCGTAAGAAGCAGAACCCGGTTTTTCTCTTCAATCCACCCCCGGTCTGTAAATTCCCGGAAGAGTGTTCTGTCCGGCTCCTTACCAAAACGTTGTTCATACTCCACCGTGTCCAGCCCCCGATAATACATCAGGTTCTTTATAATAAACCTTATTTGTACCTCTTCCGCGGAAAGCAAATAACCATTGGTTACCGTCAAAAAATCAGCAGTCCGGATATAACGGTCTATCTCTCCGGCTATGGCTTCCTGCCGCACAGCGTATGGAGTGGCATAATGTAAATTTCCCAGATAGCTCCGTCCCCCGGAACCACAGGACAGCATGGTTTCATCGCCACAGGAGAACTCCAGTTCCACTGTTTTCCGTTTAACAAAGCGACGCATGGAAGTCTGCACAAATCCCTGCTCCACCAACAGTTCACGAGCTGACCTGTAAATAGCATAACACATGTCATCCGTTGAACGTACATCGATACGTGTACCCGGCCGGACATAAAGAGGATAAATAAATAATTCGTCGGGGCGATAAGTAAGCGCAGTGGTAAGCGAGTGAATAAAGCTATCTACCGTCTGTCCCTCAATGCCATAAATCAGGTCGAGGTTCAACTGCGGGAAGTCCGCTTCCCGAATATTTTGAAGTGCATTGATCACGGTAGCAAGCACAGGCCTCCTTTTCAGTTTTTTCAACTCCGCATCATTGAAACTCTGTACACCCATGCTCAACCGTTCCACCCCCCTCGTCCGCAATTGCCGCAAAACTTTCTTGTCGGCATACTCCGGTGAAGTTTCGATGGAAGTGAATACCTCCGAAGGACGTACGCCGAACAGCTCGGCTATGCAAAACAGTTCATCCAACTGCTTTTCGTTCAGAATAAGCGGAGTACCTCCCCCAACTGCAAACGAAGTAAATTTCAGATTTTGTGCCGCCACGGACAACTGTTCTGCCTGACGGCGCATCGTACGGAGATATGCCGAGATACGCCCTCCATCACAGCTCTGCTGTGAAAACAGATTGCAATAACCGCACTTATGGGCACAGAAAGGGATATGAAAATATAGACTTGCCTGCCCCCCTGCCAACCGTTCAAAATAAGGGGCAAGAGAGACCGGAGGATTAAAAGTACGGTAAGCCGTCTTATGCGGATAACTGTACATATAGCTGATATATCGTGAAATCTGCTGCTGATCGTTCATTTTCTGAGAATAAAATGTTTATAAGGCACCGTATATACCTTCTCGTGGGAAATGCAGTGATACTCGTAACCGTCCTCACCATAACAGGTGCCATGATCGGACAAGGCAATGACCAATGTATCCGAACGTCTTCTGAAAGCCTCGAACAAGCGGGGCAATTGACTGTCAACGTATCGTAAAGCCGCAGCATGCGACTCTTTGTCGTCTTTCTTCTTACCCTCTACATAATGGCAGTTGGGATAATGGATGGCCGAGAAATTGATATACATGAATACTCTCCGGTCCGCCGGATACTTTTCCAGTTTACCGACAGCAAAGTCCACCTGATTGGCGGCACTGTTCTTATCCGTGCAGCCAAAAGCAGGCAGCCAGTAACTTTTATTGAAATAACCGGGAAATACCCTTCCGATGTCATTCCGTTTACTGAAAAAGCTGACTCCGCCGATACAGATGGTTTCATAACCGATATTGGACAGGCTCTGTACGAATGTAGCTTCTTTAAAAGCATAACTGCCCTCCGGAGGTATGCGCCCCGTGCCGGCCTGAAAAGGGAAAAAAAGCCACTTCCGGCTACGCAACACATGGGGTTCGGCAGGTGAAGGCAAGAATCCGGCAAAAATGGCGAAATGCGAGGGATAGGTAAAATTGCCGGGAGCATGCCTCTTCTCCCAGCCACTGCCATAGCTATTCAGTACGGGAGTTCCCCCGGAAGCCTCTTCGGCCACACTGACGTCATAGCGCAAGGTGTCGAAACAGAGCATCAGTATGTCATGCGTGCCCACAATTCCATTCATATCTATATCCGGTTTCCAGTCTTGCTTACCGGATGGCAGTTCATCTATTTCCATTGAAAAGTGATTCTATCGTTCTTATCTGATTGGTGTATATCTTATTCTCCGTAAACATATCCTGATAGATATGATCTCCCTGTCCGTTCACCTCTATAATATAAGGTGTATCCGTGTTCCGTGCAATCAGCACATCTATGCCTGCATACCGCAGTCCCAGAGCCCGCGTGGCGGCAATGCTCCGGCAAAAAAGCTCCTCACGGACGGAAAGTGCAAGCGAAAGCTCTCCGAACAGCCTTGCTTTGTTGTTCAGGTGAAGATTGGTTATGGCACCTTTGCTACAACGTACCACGACATAGTCGACTTCATCTTCCCTACAAACAACACGCAAGTCATAATTCTCCCCTTCCAGTTTTTCTTTTACCATCCACTCTTCAAGGACAGCTCCGCATCGCATGACTTCTTCTGCCAGCACGGCAATCTCTTTCCGGTTTGTCAACCGGCAGATACGTTTTTCATTACAAGCATGATCTCCCGCCCAACGCATGGTCGTATAAGCCACCCATTCGTCCCGGCGATGATTGTATCTGACAGCCATTACCCCTCCGGCTCCGGAGCCATAGCGAGGTTTAAGAAACCCTCCCCTCTTCTGTCGGTAAAGCAGTTCGGCCAGTTCATCAAAAGTGCGTAGTGCCGCCGAGAGCAACGGGGTTGTTTTCAAGCCTGCCCCGGCCAGTTTCTGCTGAGTGCGGACCTTATCCAAAGCACAGAGAATTGCACTCGGCTCGTTCAGAAAATGCACGCCCTCCGGTCTATCTACAGCGGCTAAGCGCCTCAACATTTCCCTGTAATCCCGGCAAAGCGAATTGTATTTCCGGAAGTCCGTTTCCTGAAACACCGGAGGTTCCAGCTTCACAACCGTATCACGATACTCCGGAAGAGTAGCCATCAACTCATCGTATGTGACAAAGCAGGTATCCGCCCCAAGGCTTCTACCCGCTTTGATAAAGTAGTCCGTACGTTTTGAAGTCGAATTACTGACAACACATATCTTCATTCATTTACTCCGTAATCATTGGGAAACTGTAATCATCATCATACTCCTGTGAGTCGGAAACGTCGATCTTCACCGGCAGTGCCTTCTGCAACTCCTTTTTCATCTCGTCACTCAGGTAATTGTATTTCATATTGATAAACTTCAAGTGGCTGATCTTGTCCACATGATCCAGCAACAGTTGTGCTCCCTCGTCTGTCAATACTCCGGCAGAGATATCCATCGTCTCCAGTTGCGGAAGAATATCCGATTCGAGGAACATCTCCACAACAGCATCTTGTTCTTCCGCATCGACAATGCCCAGCCATTTCAGTTTAGGAAAACGGTCTTTGGAGAAGAGAGGCTTGAATACAGCCAGATCACCCTCAAATCCGTAGTCTTCCACTCCTACATAAAGGACCAGCTTTTCAAGGTTAGAGAGGTCGGATCCCAGAATGTCCTCCACCACCGAATCGGGCAGACCACCACTGATAATCTCAAGTGACTTCAGGTTGGGACGAGGTTTCTTGCCAATGCTCAGATTATTGGTGCCTTTAATCTTGAGATTGTTCAGCAAGGGCATCACGTCCAACACCGGACCTAAATCCACCTGCTCAATCCAGGAGATCTCCTGTTCTTCAGAATCCATGTCTCCCCAGAACAGGCCCTCAAGATGGGCAAACTTTTCCTTATTCGCCACAATGCCGTCGGCAATAGCCGAGCAGTCCTCTCCGTCATACCCCCAACAGCCGATCGTGATCTGCCTGAGCGACGGCAGCTTTTTATCCTTCAATATCCTATCCATCAAGTTCACGCCCTCTTCTGCCTCGTCATAGCTCAGCGCATACTTTTTAGCTTCCACCTTCATTTCCTTGGCAACCTCTTCCTGGGTTTCCACATATCCTTTCTTCGTCTTCTCCGCCACTAATTTGGCAGCGGCCTTTTCGGCCTCTTCGACCGACAAGAAATTCTTTACTTGTGTTTGTCCGTCTGTTCCCAACTTGCCATAGTTCACTACAACATCGGTTCCCCGGACATCGATGCTCCAGAACTTCTGAGACTTAAAGTCTTGAAATACAAATACTCGTTTCATAGTATGTCTGTTTAATTACTGATAAAAACAATGCTTATCCGCCTTCGTTTGTCAAGAGCAGATAAGCATCGCTACAAAAGTAATAAAATTCCGATACCCTGTACTTTTATCTGATAAAAATCTTAGTAGGCATGTCCGCCTTCGTCCATTTCCTTTGCATCGATCTTACGATTGTCGATGCTGCGCCAGGCGTAGAAGATGTAGGCGATGACAAACGGAACCAAGATAGAAACGTAAGCCATGGTTTTCAGCGTAAACTGGCTGGAACAACTGTTGGCAAGGGTGAGCGAGCTTTGTATATCCGTGTAAGACGGATAATAAGCTGTATTGTTATATCCGGCAGTAAGCAACAGTGCCAGGACGGTGAGTACCGTACCAATGCCGGCAAACCAGATCCCTTTATCGAATGTCTTCTTCAACATTGTTTTGCCAATGCCAAACAGCACCAGCACAACCCCTGCAAGGAATATAATCAGCACTACCGGCATTTCGATAAAGTTATTGAAATACTTATAAGGTTCCATATAGATCTCCTTTGTTTCCGGATTGACAGCATATCCGTCGGCCAACAAAGTGCGGATCACAAAAGTTAGGAAGAACACCAGAAACAGAGCTGTATTCGCAATCAACGAACGACGACACTTGCCGACGAGTTCCTTATCGGCTATGTTATTGATGAAATAGAGAGCTCCCAGGATGCGTGCCAGAAAAAACACGGCCAGTCCCAGAATCACATTCCAGATATTGGTCAGCGCATCGAGCCCATGCCAGCCGTTGCCCCAATGGCTGATGACAGGCATAATCTCGTTCACCATATTGCCCTTATTGATATAAAAATCGGACCCTGTGAAGAAGGTAGCTACCGCACCTCCCAAGAGCAGAGGGCCGACCACACCGTTGATCACCAGAAAAGTACGGTAAGTCTTCTTCCCGAGCAGGTTGCCCGCTTTGCTCTGAAATTCGTAGCTGACAGCCTGCAATACGAAGCTGAAAAGAATGATCATCCAAAGCCAATAGGCGCCGCCGAAACTGGTACTGTAGAACAGAGGAAATGAAGCAAAAAACGCGCCACCGAAAGTGACCAGTGTGGTAAACGTAAATTCCCACTTACGCCCGGTGGAATTTACCATCATCTTGCGATGCTCCTCCGTTTTACCCAAACAAAACAGCAGAGAGTTGCCACCCTGCACAAACAGCAAGAATACGAGTATAGCCCCGAGCAGTGAGACTACCAGCCACCAATATTGTTGTAGAAAAATGTATGTACCCATAGTTTAAATGATTAATGGTTCGTGATTAATGATTAGCCGCCGGTCCCTTCTTGATCTCCCGGACCATGATGCCGATTTCCGCAATCAGCATTACCGTAAACAGAATAAGGAATATGAAGAATGTGGCCTGTACAGAGCCTACATCCAACTTTGAGATGGCTGCCGACGTGGGCAGCATGTCCCGTATCGCCCAAGGCTGGCGACCACATTCGGCCACTACCCATCCTGCCTGTCCGGCAATGTAAGCAAACGGAATGGTCCATAGTCCGATGTATTGCATCCATCGCATTTGCGACAGGTCTTTCTTATAGACAAAGAAGAGAATCGCAATGAAGAACAGGATAAAGTATCCACCCAAGATCACCATCACGCGGAAGGCATAAAAGTTGAGCGGCACATTGGGAACCAATTGGTTCACATCCTTAATATAACCATAACCAAAATAGGCAACATTCTCTTTCAGCGTGGCGGATGCCTGCTGCATAGCAGCCTCGTCACCGTCTTTTTTAGCCTCACGATAAGTGCCCAATGCAGTAATCGCTTTTTTACCCCGTTCTATTTTCTCGGCAGCCGAAAGCGCTTTCGTGCCGTCTTTCAGTTCGTATCCCCCCTCAATGATATTTTTGATGCCCGGCACAAAAGCATCTGCTTTACGCTCGGCCAGGAAGGAGAGCATCTTTGGAATCTCTATACGGAACAAAAACGGATTCTGACCGTCGTCATAAGTCTTCTTATCAGGATTCAGCACCCCGACAGCTACCAGCCCGGCTCCGTTCTGTCCTTCGTAATATCCTTCTACCGCTGCCAGTTTCATTGGCTGTGTTTGCGCAACGGCATAACCGGAACCATCGCCGGTCCACACCGTCAGCACCGAAGCTACCAACCCGAAAATGGCACCAATCTTAATACTGGCTATGGCAAACTCCTTGTCTCTCTTCTTCAGCAAGAACCAGCAACTGATGCCTATCACGAAAACAGCTCCCAGCACCCAACTCGAGAGCACCGTGTGGCAAAATTTATTAACGGCGACAGGCGAAAAGGCAACTGCCATGAAATCGACCATCTCGTTGCGCACTGTATCGGGATTGAACTCCATACCTACCGGATGCTGCATCCAGGCATTGGCTACCAGAATCCACCAGGCGGAGATCGTAGCTCCCAGTCCTGTGAGCCAGGTAGAAGTCAGGTGGAAACCTTTGCTGACCTTATCCCACCCGAAAAACATGACGGCAATAAACGTGGCCTCCATAAAGAAAGCCAAAATGCCCTCGATGGCAAGCGGCGCGCCAAAAATATCACCTACAAACCAGGAATAGTTACTCCAGTTGGTTCCGAACTCAAACTCAAGGATCAGTCCCGTGGCTACACCTACGGCAAAGTTGATACCGAAAATCTTCATCCAAAACTTGGCTGTCCGTTTCCAGAACTCATTGCCTGTTTTATAATAAAGGGTTTCCATGATACCCATAACGACTGCCAAGCCGAGAGTGAGTGGCACAAAAATCCAATGGTACATGGCTGTCAGAGCAAATTGGGCTCTCGACCAGTCAATAAGTGAAGTGTCAATACTTTCAATCATATCATTAGTAGTTAGAGTTAAACTTCAGCCGTTTATTGCCCGCGTTGTATCAGTTCGCCTGCAACGTATTCTTCCTTGTCCTTGTCGGTAGGCTGGCTGCTCAGAAAGTTAGGAAAGAAAAAGAGGCGGAGAATGAAGAACATGATGAAGAGTTTCACCAGTATAATCAGCCACAGGGTGCGGCCCAGAGTCATGCTTCGAAAACCTTCGACATAGAAGTTCCAGATATGGAGCAGTGCATTCTTCATAATACAGGGTAATTTTATAACATATCAAAATTAGTGTCTATACAAATAATAACAAAGATAATCTTAAAAATGTTGATGAAACAAGCAAAATAAACGGTTCTTACTCACCACAGAGGATATAGAATGACACAGAATCGAATCTAAGTTTCTGATTATTACAAAGATAGTCAGGCAGCCACTCTGATAAATCATAGGAATGGGATTGTCCACATTGGCACGGTCATCGTTCAGCGAAGTGGAGGGCACCTCGATTCCTTCCATCTCCCGTAAATCGAAATTGGTCTTCTGCAGCATTTCCACCAGGAAAGTAGGGGTTCCGCTGGTGAACCAATAGTCGCCAAACGGGTTTATCGTACTCGTCGATAAGCAGTTTTTCGAAACTTTGTATCCCTATCGGGAGTTTCCGCAACGGAATGATTACGGGTGTAATTATGACTCTATTGTGTTTTTAGATACGTGCAAAGATAACATTTTACGACGGATACCCATCCGGGCAACCCCTCACCGACAGCCGGGCTACACCTCACTGACAGTCAGGGACCAGATCTCTGGCAGCCGGAGCCCCTTATTTTCCGATCGCCACTTCTTCCGGACACTCCAAGCAAGTGAGGTAGACAAGAGATAGGTCTGTAACACGTCGTATAGGCAGGCTGATGACGCAAGTAGATCAGAATTGCCATATAGGCTCCCACTCCTCCCAGTCCGAGAGCTTCTATCAAGTCTCCCACTTCCCGTGTGTTCAGGAAATCTTTCTCAAGAATAAAAAATTGTTTTCTTTCCATTTGTTTTTGAGTTTAATTCACCACGGAGGACACAGAGAACACAGAGAATATCTTTCTCTTAAACATCTTAATAAACAAGAGATTAAAACTCTGTGTCCTCCGTGTACTCTGTGGTGAATCGTATTCATTTCTAAACAGTTCATCGTTCTAAACGTTCCGACTTACAAAAGTAAATATTTACCTTTGATAGAAGTGTGACCTGACAGGTTACACTTCTATCAAAGGTCCTGAAACACACCTCCTTTTTACCTGTGAGGGCAGTTACCGGTCACCGGAACATTTCCCACTCAGGAAATCTTAAAAAAGATTCTCTGTGGAACTCTGTGTCACTCCGTGGTAAACTTCATTCATCGATTATAGTTCATCTTTTATCGTTAAAACCTCCGCTCCCGTCTATCGCTTTTGCGCCTCTTTCTTATACGCTGTACCTTTGTTTCAGTAAAATCAAAGAACCAAGCGTATGACAAACGTAAAAAGAATCACCCTGATAGCCCTCTGCCTGGCAGCCACCCTGCCCGAAGGCGGATTGTGGGCGCAACAAACCGGAACCTCCGGGCAAATGCAGGTTGCCGACTCGGTGGCAATACCTGCCAGGTGGGACCTGCAAAGCTGCATCGATTATGCTTTGCAGCAAAACATCAGCATCCGTCGCAACAGAATCAACGCACAAAGCACACAGGTGGACGTGAAGACAGCCAAAGCGGCCCTCTTCCCCAGCCTTTCATTCTCCAGCAGCCAGAATCTGGTGAACCGTCCCTATCAAGAGTCGAGCAGCATCATCAGCGGATCGGAAGTACTGAAGAGCAGCAACAAGACAACCTACAACGGAAACTACGGGCTGAATGCACAATGGACCGTATACAACGGCCGCAAACGCCTGAAGACCATCGAGCAGGAAAAACTCAACAACCGAGTGGCGGACCTCGACGTGGCTACTTCGGAGAATGACATCCGGCAGTCCATCGCCCAGACCTACATACAAATACTGTATGCGGCCGAGTCGGTGAAGGTGAACGAAAACACCCTGCAAGTATCCGAAGCCCAGCGGGACCGTGGCAAACAACTGCTGGATGCGGGAAGCATCGCCCGGAGCGACTATGCCCAACTGGAAGCACAAGTCAGCACCGACCGCTATCAACTGGTCACGGCACAGGCCACGCTTCAGGATTATAAACTGCAACTGAAACAACTGCTCGAACTGGACGGCGAACAGGAGATGCAGATATATCTGCCTGTGCTGGGTGACGAAAATGTACTGTCGCCCCTGCCCACCAAAGCGGACGTGTTTCAGGCTGCCGTGGCCCTACGGCCGGAGATCGAGGCAAGCAAACTCAGTGTGGAGGCTTCGGAACTGGGCATCGGAATAGCCCGGTCGGGATATCTGCCCAGCGTCAGCCTGACAGCCGGAATAGGGACAAACCATACGAGCGGAAGCGACTTCACCTTCGGGGAACAGGTGAAAAACGGATGGAATAACTCCATCGGACTCAGCATCAGCGTACCTATCTTCAACAACCGGCAGACGAAAAGCGCCGTAGAAAAGGCCAAACTTCAGTATCAGACCAGCCAACTGACGCTGCTCGATGAACAGAAAACGCTGTATAAGACCATCGAAGGGTTGTGGCTCGATGCCAACAGCGCACAACAACGCTATGCGGCAGCTGTAGAAAAGTTGCGCAGCACGCAGACCAGCTATGAACTGATCAGCGAACAGTTTAATGCCGGCATGAAGAATACGGTAGAACTGCTTACGGAGAAGAACAATCTGCTGCAAGCACAGCAGGAGTTGCTACAGTCCAAGTATATGGCCATTCTGAACACTCAACTGCTGAAGTTCTATCAGGGAGACGAGTTGACAGGACTCACCGCAGAGAACAAAAACATTTAATACGTATAAACGATATGAATAAGAAAAAGATCATCCTTATCGCCGCAGGCATCGTCGTACTGACAGGCGGAGGGCTTTGGCTCTTCGGAAGCCCGACGGCCAAGCACAAAGTGACCTATACCACGGCGACCGTGAGCAAAGGCGAGATATCCGAATCGGTGACCGCCACAGGAACCATCGAACCGGTAATAGAAGTGGAAGTCGGTACACAGGTATCCGGAATCATCGACAAAATCTATGTGGACTATAACGCGGCAGTGACCAAAGGACAGTTGATTGCCGAGATGGACCGCGTGACGTTGCAGAGTGAACTCGCTTCACAACGCGCCACTTACAATGGAGCGAAAGCGGAATACGAATATCAGAAGAAGAACTATGAACGCAGCCGGGGACTGCACGAAAAGGCGCTGATCAGCGATACCGACTACGAGCAGTCGCTCTACAACTATGAAAAGGCAAAAAGCTCGTTCGAGAGCAGCCAGGCTTCGTTGGCCAAAGCGGAACGCAACCTGTCGTATGCCACCATCACTTCACCGATCGACGGCGTGGTCATCAGCCGCGATGTGGAAGAAGGACAAACCGTAGCTTCAGGATTTGAAACACCGACCCTATTCACCATTGCCGCCGACCTGACTCAGATGCAGGTTGTGGCCGATGTGGATGAAGCCGACATAGGCGGTGTGGAAGAAGGACAACGGGCTACATTCACCGTAGATGCCTACCCGAATGACGTATTCGAAGGAACGGTCACGCAAATCCGACTGGGAGACGCAAGCAGCACCAGCACGAGCAGTACGTCGACCACCGTAGTCACTTACGAAGTAGTGATCTCCGCCCACAATCCGGACTTGAAGTTGAAACCCCGCCTGACAGCCAATGTCACCATTTATACCCTGGACCGCAAAGACGTGCTCTCCGTGCCCGCACGCGCACTGCGCTTCACCCCGGAAAAGCCGCTGATAAGCGACAAGGATGTGGTAAAAGACTGTGAGGCCGAACATAAACTGTGGACACGTGAAGGAAATACATTCACGGCACATCCCGTACAGATAGGTATCACCAACGGCATAAATACCGAAATCACCGGAGGAGCCTCCGAAGGAATGGTAGTAGTGACCGAAGCAACCATCGGAAGCATGCCCGGTGGAAACGTAGCACCCGAAGCCGGACCGGACGGTGGCGGAGAGCAAAGCCCGTTCATGCCAAGCCACCCGGGCAGTAAGAAGAAAGGAAAATAAGTATGAGCAAAACAGTCATCGAACTTCAGAACATCAAACGCAACTTCCGGGTGGGAGACGAAACGGTACATGCGCTGCGCGGAGTTTCGTTCACCATCACCGAAGGGGAGTTTGTCACTATCATGGGTACTTCCGGTTCGGGAAAGTCGACGTTGCTGAACACGTTGGGTTGCCTCGACACACCCACCAGTGGAGAATATCTGCTGGACGGTATCTCGGTGCGTACCATGAGCAAGCCGCAACGCGCCGTATTGCGCAACCGCAAGATAGGCTTTGTCTTTCAGAGCTACAACCTGCTACCGAAGACGACCGCCGTGGAGAATGTGGAGCTCCCGCTGATGTACAACTCGGGAGTCAGCGCCTCCGAACGGCGCCGGCGGGCCATCGAAGCCCTCCGCGCGGTAGGGTTGGGCGACCGGCTGGAACATAAATCCAACCAAATGTCCGGCGGACAAATGCAGCGTGTAGCCATCGCCCGCGCGTTGGTCAACAATCCGGCAGTCATCCTCGCGGATGAAGCGACGGGTAACCTCGATACACGCACCTCTTTTGAGATTCTGGTACTGTTTCAGAAACTGCATGCCGAGGGGCGTACCATCATCTTTGTGACGCATAACCCGGAAATAGCCCAATACAGCAGCCGCAACATTGTGCTGCGCGATGGGCAGGTCAAGGATGATAGTGTCAACCCGAACATTCTTTCGGCAGCCGAGGCACTGGCCGCACTGCCTGTGCAGGAAGAATAATACAGTTTAGAAACGAATACGATTCACCACAGAGGACACAGAGTTTTAATATTTTGTTTATCAGGATGTTTAAGAGAAATATATTCTCTGTGTCCTCTGTGGTGAATAATACTCAAAAACCTTACCATTATGAATGGAACCAATTTATTTAAAATAGCCCTGCGTGCCCTGAACAACAACAAGCTGCGCGCATTCCTTACGATGCTTGGAATCATTATCGGTGTGGCATCTGTCATCACCATGCTCGCCATCGGACAGGGATCAAAAAAAAGCATTCAGGCACAAATCTCCGAAATGGGCTCCAATATGATCATGATCCATCCGGGAGCAGATATGCGCGGAGGAGTCCGTCAGGACCCCAGTGCCATGCAGACACTGAAACTGACCGACTACGAATCATTGCGGGACGAAACCAGTTTTTTAGCTGCCGTCAGCCCGAATGTTTCCAGCTCCGGGCAACTGATAGCCGGTAACAATAACTATCCGTCATCCGTCAGTGGCGTGGGTACGGACTATCTGGAGATACGCCAGCTCTCGGTCGACAACGGCGAGATGTTCAGCGAAGCCGATATCCAGTCCAGCGCCAAGGTGTGCGTGATAGGAAAAACCATTGTAGACAATCTTTTCCCCGGTGGAGAAGACCCCGTGGGACGCATTGTCCGGTTCAATAAAATCCCGTTTCGCGTAGTGGGCGTACTGAAGTCCAAAGGCTACAACTCCATGGGTATGGACCAGGATGACATCGTACTGGCCCCCTACACCACCGTGATGAAGCGCCTGCTGGCACAGACCTATCTGCAAGGCATTTACGCTTCTGCCCTCACCGAGGATATGACGGACAATGCCACGGAAGAAATCACAGAACTCCTCCGCCGCAATCATAAACTCAAGGAAGGGGACGATGATGACTTCACCATCCGCAGCCAGCAGGAACTGAGTAGCATGCTCAACTCCACCACCGACCTGATGACCACCCTGCTTGCCTGCATCGCCGGCATCTCGCTTGTGGTAGGCGGAATCGGAATCATGAACATCATGTACGTCAGCGTCACCGAACGTACCCGGGAAATCGGCCTGCGCATGTCAGTCGGTGCACGGGGAATCGACATCCTGAGCCAATTCCTGATAGAAGCCATCCTGATCAGTATCACCGGCGGCCTTATCGGAGTAATCATCGGCTGTGGTGCCAGCTGGCTCGTGAAAAGCGTTGCCCATTGGCCCATCTTCATCCAGCCCTGGAGTGTATTCCTGTCGTTTGCTGTGTGCACCGTCACCGGGGTCTTCTTCGGATGGTATCCGGCCAAGAAAGCAGCCGATCTCGACCCGATCGAGGCAATCCGATACGAGTAATCTATCACAGAGGACACTGAGAACGTAAAGTAAAAAAAAGTATAAAAGCCTGATATTCTATCAGTAAAGCCTATGATGCTGATTGCTTTCATTGCCTATTATATATTCTTTATACATTATATATAGTAAACTCTGTGTCCTCTGTGGTGATCCTCCTTTATCGTTCATCGTTCAAAACGTCCCAAACGTAAACTAAAATTAGTATCTTTGTCCCCATGAAACAGTCTCTGACATCAGCCCGCCGCCCTCTGGAAATACTGATACATATTATCAGCTGGGGGATCGTGTTCGGTTTCCCTTTCTTCTTTATCGATCGTGCGGGAAACAGCATCAATTGGAGTGCCTATCTGCGCCACTCTGTCGTACCCATCTCCTTTGTCACCGTATTCTATCTGAACTACTTCCTGCTGGTCCCCTTCCTCTTGTTCCGGGAACAGAAGAACAAGTACATCATCTATAACATCCTGCTGGTCTGCATAATCGGCCTCCTGCTGCACATCTGGCAAAGCCTGAATGCCCCGGTACCCCCCATAAAGAAACCTCACATGCCTCCCGGATGGATCTTCTTTGTACGGGACATCCTGAGCCTTATCTTCACCATCGGCCTGAGTGCCGCCATCCGCATGAGCGCCCGCTGGGGAGAAGCCGAAGCCGCCCGCCGCGAAGCGGAAAAAAGCCGCACCGAAGCCGAACTGAAAAACCTGCGCAATCAGCTCAACCCGCACTTCCTGCTCAATACGCTGAACAACATCTACGCACTGATTGCCTTCGACAGCGACAAAGCGCAGCAGGCTGTACAGGAACTCAGCAAGTTGCTCCGCTATGTGCTTTATGACAACCAGCAGAACTACGTCCCCCTCTGCAAAGAGGTCGACTTTATCCGCAACTACATCGAACTAATGCGTATCCGCCTCTCCGGAAACGTAGAGGTCATTACGCAACTCGACATACAACCGGACAGCCAGACGAAGATCGCCCCGCTGATCTTCATCTCCCTTATTGAGAACGCCTTTAAACACGGCATCTCCCCTACCGAACTGAGCTTCATCCATATCCTTATCTCCGAGAATAAAGAAGAGATCCGGTGTGAAATACGTAACAGCTGCCATCCCAAAACCAATATGGATAAAAGCGGATCGGGCATCGGGCTCGAACAGGTGAGCAAGCGCCTCGAACTGTCTTACCCCGGACGCTACCGATGGGACAAAGCCATCTCTGAAGATGGCAAAGAATATATATCGAAATTATTAATATTTAATCATCCACAGCCGTGAAACTACATTGCGCCATAGTAGACGACGAGCCTCTGGCACTCAGCCTGCTGGAGAGTTACGTCAACAAAACCCCTTTCCTTGAACTGGCAGGAAAGTATTCCAGCGCTGTACAAGCCATGAAAGAACTTCCGGGACATCAGATTGACCTGCTGTTTTTGGATATCCAGATGCCGGAGCTTAACGGTCTGGAATTCTCTAAAATGGTAGATGCCCGTACCCGTATTGTCTTTACCACCGCCTTCGGTCAATACGCCATCGACGGATACCGGGTCAACGCACTGGACTACCTGCTCAAGCCCATCTCGTATGTTGACTTCCTGCAGGCGGCCAACAAGGCATTGCAGTGGTTCGAACTCGTTCAGAAACCCGAGGAAATAGACAGTATTTTCGTGAAGAGCGACTACAAACTGGTACAGGTAGAGCTCAAAAAGGTATTGTACATAGAAGGCCTGAAGGACTATATCAAAATCTATACCGAAGATGCTCCCAAGCCCATCCTATCACTTATGAGTATGAAGTCCATGGAAGAGCTGCTTCCCCCCACCCGCTTTATGCGTGTACACCGCTCTTTCATTGTCCAAAAGGACAAAATACGCATCATCGACCGCGGCCGCATCATATTCGATAAGACCTACATCCCCGTCAGCGATAGCTACAAACAAGCTTTCCAAGCTTTCCTTGACGAGCGAAGTTGAAAGGATTTGCAGCTGATTTATCGGTAAAATGTGAGCATTTGTCGATTATTATTTATATATAAACAAAAAAATCTCTATCTTTGTAACAAACAGAACGGAAGTTGTGAAACTTCCAAGAATAGAATAGTTTAGTTAAGTCTAGTTTAGTTTTTGTGTTGGAGGTTTCCTTCGTCAGCGGGCGGTAAGGAAACCTCTCTTTATTTATTGTATACCAACAACTTACACACACTAACCAAACTATTTTGCTTTTCATTAGTAACCATTTTACAGAGCTAAAAGCGTCACTTTTGACGGTATATTCTTGTCGGATTCTTGTCCAAAATACGATTTTTGTTTCCGTATTCTTGTCCAAAACAATCCGGCGTAACTACTAAAATCAAAAAAACAATGGCAACATTCTCAATCGTAATCTTACCAGCTAAAAAAATTGCTAATGGAAAACATAAGATTAGAATTATGGTATCACATAACTCACAAACTCGGTATTTAGTAACTAATATAATTATCGACTCTGAATCTGAAATTAAGAATGGAAAAATAATCAGGCGGCCTGATAAAGACATGTTAAACTTACAAGCAAAAAAAGAACTTGATCGATACTTCAAACGCTATATGGAAATTGAATCTGCTGAATCATTAACCTGCAGCCAGCTTATCAAAATAATCACAAATCCCATGACAGGTGAGCAACGAAGAATTTTCGAAGATGTAGTCGAAGAGTTCTTATCACAAATTGACGAGGAAGACCGGACAAAAACATACAAGCTCTACAAGTTAGCAGCAAATCGTTTTCTACAGTTTACTGGACCAAACTCTCTAATGGAACATATAACTCCAGTCCGGATCAATAACTATCTCAATAGTTTGAAAAGAGAAAAACTGTCAGGAACAACTATCAATATCTACACAACTCTTTTAAAGGTCATAATCAACTACGCAATCAAAATGAGGTATGTAGAATACAAAGTAGATCCTTTCGTTACCGCTAAGATCCCATCTTCCCGGAAGAGAGATACATATATCACGGTCGAACAGCTAAAGAAGATCAGAGACATGGAGCCAAGAAAATACAACGAATCGGTAGTACGTGATATTTTCATGCTCACATACTATCTCGCAGGCATGAACCTCGTTGATATGCTCGCTTACGATTTCCGTACGGATGAAATAAACTATGTGAGAACTAAGACCAGAAACACAAAAGACGGGGATCATATTACATCATTCACAATCCCAGAAGAAGCCAAACCTATCATCAAAAAATACATGAATAAGAATACAGGTCGAATAGTGTTCGGAAAGTACAAAACCTATGTATCATGCTATAATACACTTACACGGAAACTGGATACGCTAAAAAAGATTGCCGATATCAAACATGACTTCACATTATATTCAGCACGAAAAAGTTTCGTCCAGCATGGATTTGATCTTGGTATCCCACTCAGTACTTTAGAGTACTGCATCGGACAATCAATGAAAGAAGACAGACCGATCTTCAATTACGTTACAATCATGAAAAAACACGCAGACAAAGCTATTCGGGAAATATTAGATAATCTAAAATAATACTGTATATTTGCAGAATCAAGATAATACGGACATAATTCGAATTATTTTGGTTTGACTTTAGTGAGGGGGTGGTTCCCCTCACTTTTTTTATGCCGGTACCGAACTTTTCACTTACTTAATAGTAATACATAATATACAAGCTCCACAATATTGTTGATCAAGTGCTGTTGAAGTGGAGAGATTCTGTAAAAAAGAGGTAGTTTTAAGCTACCTCTTACTAATAAATATCACAATATTTACCAAATCCGTTAAAGATTGATAGAATAATTCAATACTATTATCATTCCATAAGATTCAACGAAAATGATTTTCTAAAAAACACTCCTTAAACAGGAATAAACAAAAAATATAGAAGACTGGAAATACGGATGTCATCGAGGGAGGGATCTGAAGCCGGAGAAACAAGAGAGGGCTTCTTAATGAAATTTTCACCAAATATTATGCAAGAGATAACTGAAACGGAGAGGGCATCCCAATAAAGCTACCTTTAAATTATCCCATTCTGAAACGTCTTCTATCACATCTTTGTTGAAAGAACCAATATGCAGTTTCTTCTATTTTATAATAAAAATCACCAATTCTATCGGTACTCCTCAGACGATACAAAATCTCCATGAACACAGTAGGTTGTTCATGTATATAATTTATTGCATATCCTATTCTTTCTTCTATATAACTTTTGTCTGAAAATTCACTCCTATTCAACACATCTAAAAGCTCATCTATTTGCTCGTTAGGATACGGAGTATCTGGCATCATTGCTTCTGCTAATTCTTTTTCATTAGTGAAATATACATTCAAACGACCTATTTTAGATTCTACTTGAGCAAGATGAGTTAATTCATGCACAAGAGCAGCTTGTACAATCAGATCATCTTTGATTTTCTTATCAATTATTATAAAAGGAGTTTTTGTCTTAGGATTAAATCCGACCTCACTTTCTTTGGTTGATGGTTGATAACTAATATGCCCCTTATATTCATGATAAATATACGATAATTCGCTTATCATTTCATCAAATATACCAGAATGGGTATCCTGATCATTTTTCTGCGTAGTTTGCCTCACTATAGTTCTCCATTGATCTTCTATTGTCAACATATTACTAATATTTTCTTTCCTACTCTCTTTCCGGCTTTTCGGAACTCGCCTATAAATTAACTATCTCTGTAAGCTTACATTGCAAAGATATAGGGATAGAGAACCGACAACAATTATAAATTTTAGATAAGGGAATCAGTTTTTCGGGTGCAAAAAGATTTCTCTTGAATGAAAAAGCCTCGACTCCTAAGAATCGAGGCCAGCAACTTAATGACAAGATGGGTTAATGTCATTGATATTCGCCCGCACATACATTGAGGTATTGGTTATATGCTCTGCTTCGCTCAAGGTTACTTCTTTAGGAAACTAGCAGTCTGTACCCATTGAATTATAATGATCCTAAAGGTTCGTTATATGTGTATTTACTTTCTTAAGACATGATCCTCGTTTGCCCAAATAGCCAAATAGCAATATGCAGATCAACCATCTGGACCTCTTTCTGGTTCTGGCGTATGCGAACGTACAATTACTTTTCTCTGCGGTCTTCTGCTAAAAAATTTAATTCCGGTTGGGTGATGAATTCCATCAATCATACTCTGTCGAAATATTTGCTCAAATTCACTCAATGCAGTACCAGTTCGCGGAAATCCTTTTTTGTTGACTTCGGCAGGTTTAGCACCAACAACTCCCATATCAATATCACTTGTTGCTCTAAATGGTATTTTAGGATCTAAATATTTATACCCAGTAACACTACTGCCTGACACTATTATTGTTGATCCTCTATATTTCCTTGCGAGTGAACGGGTTAAATCCCTAAACTGTTGTTCGCTATTAAAACCTAATGGATAGCTCTTTCCAGTTACAAATTTTTCTCCTTTTCTCAATTGATATTGATCTGAAACGCTCTTCCTTTCACCTGTGGCAATTACTATAACATCTTTTTGTTCTTGGATAACCCCTCGTATATTAATGCGATTATCTACTATCTTTTTCAACGGCCTATTTCCTGCTCCATTATTAGCAATAGCTCTATTCCCTTGATTCCTTTGTTCTCTTCTGTATTCTCCCATAGCACATAGATTAAAAGTAATGGATAAAGATAGGAAAATAATGAATAAGATATATCATAAAGAGGGATGTTACAGAACATGTCCTTAATGTGTAAGGCTCCGAACCTTTCGATCCAGAGCCTTACACATTCTGTTAAATAACAATGTTAGCTTCTACGTGCTCATCTACTTGCTTTCAACCGACTCTATCTAAAATTATTTTTTACTCTCCAAGCGAGTTCCCTAAAAGAATCTATCCTCTCTAAAGCACTTAAAATGCAACAAAACTCTTCAGACAATAAAGAAATATTATCTGAGTCATTTAAAGATTTTATTTGTTCATACAATTCCTGTATCCTACTCCTTACATAAACCGTTTCAGTACGCCCTCTCATCTCTACTTGGTATGTTTTAGTTATAGGAATTCCTCTTCTCTCGATTTTTAAAAGAGTTTCTTCAATTTGTTCAACTAAGATATCTTTTTTAGATTTTATTCTCATAAAATATCAATTAAATGTTTTAAGTTATTTAACGGCGCAAATATATAATTCAAATTTGAATCAACCAACTTTTCATTTAATAATCATTGTAAGAAGAAATCAACTACTCAATAAAAAAACTGCAAATGAAAAGAAAATATCATTTACCACTCCCACAAATTACAACTCACCCCAACTCCAATATAGGGACTTGCCTTATTCCCAGAAAAGCCGTATCCGGCCTGCACACCCAGCCCGAACCGCTTGCGTCTCCTGTTAATCGGAGTAACCGTTACGATTTGAGATTTAGTATACGTCTCAATGAAATCGAGATTAGGACGGAATCCACTAATTACGGCTCGATATTCATCCGTCTTGTATTCCTTCTTCTCAATGGGAAGTACAACAGGTACAGAATCTACTTCCAACGAATCACCTACAAAAATAGGTAAATAGAAAGTATCCATTCGTACAACCTCGACTCGATACGGTTTTGGAACTGTATCACGAACCGTATCAATCACGGTCACCGTATCTCTGATCGCTTCACCCGGTGCGTGTTCCACCCTTGCCGGGCGGAACACGATAAACAAGATAAGAACAACTATGATAATGTAAGGCAAATATTTCATGGCCGTATAATTACAGGTCTCATAAAATTAGAGAATTCCTTCCGGACATCGAAGCATGGGCAAACCTTGATATACTCAAACGGTTCTACCTCACCGTCATCATTCAGGTCAGGCGATGTATCCCGGTGTCCGAGCACTTCGATGATAGGATACTCTTTACAAAGCTTTGCAACCAGATTACGAAGTGAAACTTTCTGCCAGTCAGTCCGGGTATCAGCTGGTTTCCCGTTGGCATCCAGACCACCAATATAGCAGATGCCAATGCTATGTTTGTTATACGAAAAATCTGAGAACCCTTTCGTATTACAGTGTGCACCATCGATGCTTAACGGACGTCCATTCTCGACAGTACCGTCAAGGTCTACTACAAAATTGTACCCGATCTGGTTAAAACCTCTCTGTTTATGTATCCGGTCAATGTCTTTTGCACGCAGATCCTGTCCGGCACGTGTGGCCGAACAGTGAATAATGATTGAATCAATTGTTTTCATTTCTGTACCTCCTTTATTTTATTGATTAACTCCAACGCATCTTTCTCAGATGCACATTTGATGATATTAGCTATTACACTGGGAAGCTCCGCAGCATGACTGCGTTTCCGTCTGTTATGTTCTATCAAACTACGGAACTCGATATAAAGCACACCGGCAGTGATCAGCAAAGTAATGTATGGCAAAACATACCATGCAAACATCAATCCCAGTGTATCAAACATCAATCCAAACAGCATCAAGCGCCAGTAGTCACCGGCCTTGGCCACAGTCTTTCTAAGCCCCTTGCTCTGTATAGGCTCTTTCAGCGCCTTTGCAGTCTGAATACCATCCCACATGTCTATAAGCGTGGACAAAAACATAAGTAACCAGCATAGAAGAGTCACACAAGCATGTCGGTAAAGATTTGAAAAGTCTAACGCAGACACAAAATTCAAAATTTCATTCATCTATCCATTTATTTATAATATTGTTATTTCATATTTCATACAGTTTAGTAGGCATGTATCCGTTATATTCGGATAACGGGAAAATAATGGAAGCATAACCGGATATTACACTGGATTTATAATCGCTTACAGCTGTATCAGGAACATATATGGCGACTACATTACCTAATCCGGCATACTCCAAGGTCGTAGGTGGAGTCGTAGATTTAAAAATGACCGTCACAGAATTGCATCCGTTAAACATACGCGATCCTATAATATCAAGATTCCCCTCAAACACAACGGTCCTTATCTTTTTGCAGTTAGCGTAAGACTGAGAACCGGACTTTATTATGTTTACGGGAACACATGAAGCCGCTATCGGGGTATTCTGAAACATTTCATACGAAGTGCTGTTAACATAACCTTTCAGTTCACCGAAATCACACTCTTCCAACGACACACAGTTTGAGAAAGAAAGTAAATTAAAGATTGTTGTCATTGAATCTTCCCCATATTCGAAAGAGTTGCACTTGAACCTTTTCAGTTTCGAACAATCGGAAAACCCTTTATTCATCGTATAGTGCCTTTCGGGAGGTATGATAAAGTCTTTCATCGTAAACTCCTCAAGCTCGGAACAATTATAAAAAGGCATATAATCACTCCCTCCTCCGGAAGATAAGAATGTGCAGGAATCCGGAAGATTCACTTTCTTTATCTTAGTTCCCATAAATGCACGTTGGTAGATCTGTTTAAGATTAGGGGGAAAGACAGCTGTTTCCAAATTGGTATTCTCAAAAGCCCCATATCCGATCTCCGTACAATTACTCAGACTCTCAAACCCGACCAAGGAAGTGATATTCTTATAATTTTCATTTTTATCACCTGACAGAAAGTATCTTGGTATCGATGTAATCAAGTCGGCTTCATCCCGGGTTATTCCACCGTCACCGTTGACATCCCATAGCTCAAAGACTCTTTGAGCGACTATCTTATCGGTAAAACGAATAAAATACTTACCGATCACATTCAGCTCTAACCTTTTAAAAGTTCCCCTCAAAGCCTGAATCGAATCCTCGTACGCATTCGCATACACATTTAAAGTACCGTCCAGCACCGGGTATTCATCCTCACCGGCCACACCTTCGCTGTCAAGACCTACATACGAGCCATCCGCCAAAGCGGCCAGCTTATCCAGCATGTCGGAAGTGTTATACGTTTCATCAAAACCGACAGCACGGACACGCTTCAACGAATGTCCGGCGCCTTGTCCCTGCTGTGCGTCCATGATCTGTGTCAGGAGCTTGATAGGCTGCATAAGCGGGCAGTCTGAAATGAAAAAGTCAGTGATTACGGCTGCGCATTCATCTATCAGGACACCACTGTTCTTCATTAACGGGTAGTTCTTAAGAACGAGGTAACGGGACAAGGCGTTAAACTCTACCAGTTCCAATCCGCCGCCTGCCGGAAGACGAAGCTGGGTGATGGAAGTCCCGTCGATGTACACCTCCTTCAGGTGGCTGCAGGCGGTAAGGTTCAGCGTGCCTGCCAGCGTGGATATGCGTGAGAGCACAAGCTTCTGCAAGCTGACACAGTTGGAAAGCGTAAGTGACGAAATGGAAATCACAATACCGGCAGTCTTATGCCCAAGCCGGATCTCGCGTAGCATCTTACCCTGTACGATCATGGAACCGGTGACGTTCTTGTCGTGCCAGTCCCCGATATCCTGCAGGTAGCTTGCCGCCTGAATGGCGTTCTGCTGGTCACCCGTACCTCCCAATTCGATTTCCATATGACAGACCTCACCGGCTTTCGTCCGGGAGCCACGGATGATACTCGTACCGTTGGCAATGGCAGGGTACATATCCATGGCCGGGGTGATGTCATAACCGATCGAGTTCCCGGCGGCACGTACTACGATGGTATCCGTTCCATTGGCACTGAACAGGCCGAAACTATACTTCGACATCATGTACAGTATCCTCTTTGTTATCCACCGCTGTTCGGCAAGATAGTGATCTCCCAGTGATTGCGTGACAGGATCGGTATCGTTCGTGTACCGCCCGTCATTGTAAGCTATCTTACCGTTTTCGTAGCAATACTTCGCATCTGCGTTATAGGCGTTCTGAGGGAAGTATTCCTGCGCTACATCAAAGTAATACTTCTGGTAGAAAGCGTACAGTTTCTGTAAGTCGTTACCGGACTTCAACCCTCCCAACGTCTGCATGGCTGTCATGGAACTTCGCATAGAAGCAATTTTCTCGTCCGGGAAAGCCAGTTCCATCAGGTTAAAGAAGTTATTTGTCTCACCGTTCCAGATAGCCGCCCCTGTTTCGTCCTTGTCATGTACCTCAACGCTGTATGACTTATCAGGCAATCCGCGGTTGGTGGTGTCGAAACGGGTGTCGGCATCATCCACACGCCAACGCCATTTTGAAGTTTCAGTTCCAAAGCAATAAGGATAGGTATTCTTGGCGCGTTCATCGGTACCGGCATTGAACTCGACGTTGTTCATGAAGAACAGACAATCATTGATTTCCCAGTATTGCGGAGCGTCATTTCTGAACTTCGCTATACGGGAGTTGATAAACAGTTCATTCAACTGGTCTGCCGTAAATGCGGACAGATTTCCGGTATCCATGTAACCGGACAGTTGTGTTTTCAAGTTTATGGTACCGTTCCCGATATCGGAAGCTATGAACTGACCAACGGAAGACTCGTAATAGTAGACATTATATTGGTTCACATCCCCAGCTTTCGCTATCCAGAACTCGTAGGGTTCGTTCTTGTAGGCGGAGACCTGTCCGTTCAGTTCGGTCAACGTACCGATGAACGGCTTCAACCGTGGAGAGCACTGGTAGACGCAATTGTATGCCGGGATGAACTTGGATATATTCTCCACTTCGCCTTCACCCAAATCGAAACAGTTCTGCCCGTTGTACTGATACGCCTCTTCGTCTTCATTGTAGGCTATCAATCCCCGTGCCGGATTCCAGGGGACACGGAACAGGGTGAGTAAGGGTGAGTTGTCCGAACCTTCAATGCTCAACAGGTCAGGATAAGTATCCGTATCATACCCGAACGTATCGGCATCCCCCTTATCGGGACCAAAAGTGTATAGTCCACGGAAAACGTAGAGCGTTTCCCCCTCCTCGTTGATCTGTTTCTCAAAGCAGACAAACGGTGCCTCCCAAACCGAGACACGCACTTTCCCGTCGGCTTGCATGGCTTCGTTCAGGATGCCAACCTCACGGATAAGGTCGGTATAGGAATTGACCGCACCGATCTTGTGGGATTGCATTGAGGATGCGTAGTTTTTCTTCGCTGTGAATTTACGTCCGGCTGGGAGGTGGGGCGTCATCGCCCACTTTGATCCCGCTGCGGAAGTTGTACCGTCCGCATAAGTGATGACAGACAGCTTCTTGTCAAGCTGGTAACGGGTGTTCCATATCCAATACTTCATCGATGAAGTACCTTGCCCCTTGGCCGTAACGTTATCGATAGATACGTTCCATTCAGGGTGCTCGTACCAGAACACCTCCAGCGTGCCTAACCGCTGAGTCTGGTCGGACATGGACGGGATGGTGTTGTCATACACCATCACATTCATCTGGTCTACGGTGTTGGCAAAGTCGATTTCCGAACCGTTGGAGTCAAGGATGTCATTGTAGGCTTTGGCGATCGCCTTGTCGGCACGCTCCACCAGCCAGTTGATGTAGTTTGTAAGTACACCGGCAGAGGTCAGACCGCTGTCATAGATGCGGATACCGTACACGTCCACATCGGCATAGTCCGAGCCGATGGTTATCTTCCCGTCCTGCGCGAAGTAATCGTTGTTCTCATACGTGAACTCCCGGTTCTTAACGCCATTTACGTACAAGACACACAGGTTGAAATCCTGATTCCCGTAAGCGTCCGGGATGATAGTCAACGTGAGCTTGGTACGCTTCTCCTCAAAGGTATGCAAACTCTGTACTTCATCATTGCGCTGCACTTGCGAGTGCATGATGATTTCGTCCGCATAGATATTCAGGCCGATGAAATTGTCACCGTTCGGAACGGACATGGTGATAAGCGGCTCTGTGTAATCAGTGACATTTGAAATCAGATAGTCCACCTCTATTGTCTTGCCTTTACGGGCAGCCTCTTTTTCAAATGGTTTGTAATCCACCGTCAGCAAACCGCCCGCCATGATGCGAAGGATTTTGTTACCGGCGCTGTCCGCCGTCCAGGCATCGTTGCCCCAGTTCATGCCCTTCCACGTGCAGGGCACAGCCGTACCGGTGATTTCGTTGATGACCGACAAGCGGTTTGCCTGACCGTTGCTTCGGGTCTTCGGGTTCATATAGAAAACCGCGCCGGCAACGGCGGAGTAGCCCAACGAGTTGTCCACCGGGATGACTACCGTACTGCCCAGTTGGCTGTAACCGTCCATCACGGACACCTCGATGTTAAACTCCGAATTGTCCAGGGTGTCGATTTCCATCGGAATAGAAAAAGTACGTTTGGCCTGCGTGGTGATATTGTCCTCTTCGGAGGAGTACACCTGTTTCCCGTCCTTGTTCACGATAAATTCGGCGGAGGTATTTACTTCGTCACCGTTGTAGATCGAGTAATCAAACAGGGCATTCTCAGTCCAGTTTATAGCCTTGGACGTAACGTTGTTGATGGCGATCATCTTGACCGCTTCACCGGTAACGGCACACATCACATTAAAGGATACGACTTTGGTGGCCACGCTGCCATCAACGGTACTGACGTATGCGGTAACCTTGAAAACACCCGTCTTTCCCGGATGGGGAATGGAATAGTTATAAGCGGTTTCGGTATAGATCTGCGTACCGATATTTTCGTCGTATTCCCGGTTATATCCACTGCCAACCACTGTAACGTGCAATACTTTGTTCACGTTACCCCCTATGTAGAGCGGAAGCGTGATTGCCCCGGTATAGGCGGTCCACCACCGGAAGTTGCTCGCGTTGATGGTCAACGAGGTCAGGGTCACGGTCCATACGAACGCAGGGGTGGTGACTTCGGTCACTTCCCCGGTCACTTTTACCATGACGTTATTAGCACCCGATGTGAGAAACTCGGTCACGTCAACGGAAGTAATGCCGGTGGAGTTGATATACATTTGCTTCTGAACAACATAGTCCCCATCACCGTTCTTTACCGAGACCTCACATAAGCCACGCTCGTTGGTGTTTTCGTAAGGGTCCAGTGCCGAGTAACGTTCCTGCGAGATGAACTTAAACTTGATGATACAAGGTTCGTCCTTGCTGGCCGAAAGTGTCTTCCCGTCCATTTCATTGACCACACGCACATATCGCTGTACCACAGCCTGACCGCCGGTCGTGTTAAGCGGACCGCTGACTATCTCACCGTTCGCTTCCGCATACAGGTCAGTGCCCTCGATGAAGATATTGTCGATCTTCCGCGCCATTTCATCTTCCAGCAGACTCAAGGAACGCTTGAATGCGGTGATGGACTGGTTGATCTTCGTAATCTTCTCCTGCAAGTCCTCCTCCCCGGAGGTGTCGTTCACCCCGTCCACCAGTTCGTTGATCTTGCTGACCATCTGGTTCAGTTCCGCCGCCTTCAACGAGTCGCCGGCCGTGAACGTCTTTCTTAATTCGCTTACTGCCATAATCTACCCTAAATAATTAGCGCTGTCCAGTGCGCTGTAATCCAACGTGAACACCGTGATTGTTTCTACCTTTCCGCCCTTAGCCGAAAGTGCGTGCATGATCAGGTTCGTTTCAAGCGTACCCGTGCCCGGTAAGTCGCTTTCGATGCGGCAGATACGGGCGTTGGTAGTGTTACCATGATCATCCGTGGTACGCCTGAGCACAAACTTGATATAACTCATTACCCTATGCGTTTAATTGTTCGATGTCCGCCAAGATCTGTTCGGTTACTGACTTCTGCTCCTTCCAAGTCAGCGCGTCACTGTTGAAAGAGATACCCATCTCACCGTCTTTCTTCCAGTTCATATAGCAGACCGTCTCTTCGTCACGCACACACATGCCGGACACTTCCTTTTTACCATTCTTTTCCGTAATGGTGTACTTGATTGTTACATCGCCCACCTTGCTGGTGGCGGATGTACTTACATTCTTCACTTCCATAATTATTCCTTTCCTTCAATTAAGTCACATACCTGGCCATATCCGCCGGCTACTAAAAATTCGGCGCATACGTCCTTTACCAATGTTGCCTCTTCGGTGGAGATTTCCACTTCGGACGGGCTTTCGTTAATTCTCTTGCATACCTTATAGGCACTGTACTTCCTGTCATTTCCGACTTTAGATTCCGAACCCAGCGCATACAACGCTTCGGACACCTTGTCAGCAATGATTTCCTTTGTCTCCTGACCCTTGTAATTTTTAAAGGGAACATTAAAATTCACTTTCATAATCTATTTATTTTGGTTTACTTAATGATAATCTCTTATACCTACCAGACATTACGTCCAAAAATAAAAACATAAGCTGCAGTATCCCTATTTGCTCCATCAGTATTATACGTTTCATATTCAAAATATGTATCACCTTTATTTCTAATTGCAGAAATACGCTTACCAGAAACCCCGTCTACTTGAATAATAGCTGAGTAATTAGTATGTTTTAAACCGTGATAAACTCTGTAATATCCAGTACCTGTTCTTGACACAGAAACCGTACCGGCTCCTCCAACCCATGCAGCAGCCCCGCCACCTCCTTGCTCACCAACGTATGTAATATAAAGCAAACCGGGTGCGTTCCACAAATCATATTGACGCTGTCCAAAAATATGCCTGCCGTATGATTCTATTGCGACGCCATTATCTGTATTAGCTACACATCTCAACGCATTACCACCGTCCCCGTAAGTTTCCAGCGTTAAGCAAGATTGACCATCATTTCGAATTGTCATCAAAGGATCATTAGCACTACCACCGCCGCCGTATTGATTAATACGTAAGAATCGTGTCCCGGAGATTTCAAGTTGTATCTTCGCGTCTGCTACGTTACGGGAATATATCGCGTTATTTTTGATCTCCCAGCCACCAAGATAGGCACCGTCAGTTACCGTAATGTTCCCAGTTGTAATTCTACCTGCCGCCAAAGCATTTGCGACGATAGTCTGGGCATCAATCAAATCCGTCCGGATATATCCCCCGCTGACAATCGTACTGCCCAGCATGGCCTTCTCAACAGCACTCTTATACGCCAAACTTCCTAATGTATTTGACAGGGCATCCACCTTTGATTGCGCTGTAGTAGCGGCACTGTTTATTGCGTCGGTCTTTGCCGTGTCAACATAGCTTGTCGTTGCTTTTCCGTTGATGGTGCCTTGCAGGTCAGCGTTGAAGGAGTTGAAGGTGACAGCTCCGGTTATATCCAGGTATTTGGACGCTATCTTTACAGAAGTTCCTTCAAACACCACATTATCGGCTCTGATTGAGGCGTTGGAAATCAGATTACCGGCCTGATCGGCCGTGATGAAAGTACTGATGTCAGCCTGCTTGACTATCTTTCCGTCAACGACCGCATTGGCGAACAGCGTGGCAAATGTTCCGTTCCCCGTTACCAGACCAGACGTGTTCTTCAACGTGCCGTCAGAGTTGAACCTTCCTGCCACCACAGAGATGCTGTCCCTGTTTTGCTTGATAGCCGTAGCATTTGTCTCACCGGTTGCCTTTGCGGCATCGGCTGTGACACCCGCAGCGTCAGCGGCTTTCTGGGCGACACTGATCAAACGCTTTGCTTCCGTATCGTTCGTTCCGACCGTCAGCAGGATACTGTCGCCAAGGTTTTTTATGTAAGCGGTTGTAGCATTGCTGGCAGGGGTCCAGTGAGAAATTGAAAACGCTGCTCCGACTGCCTTGGCGGTCACGCATCTCAAGGTATCATTTGAATAGTTTACACCGCTACCCGAATAGGTGGCGTTCACCCATAAATCACCAATGTCATAAGCTTGTGCGTTGGTCGGCTGAGCCACGAACACCCGGCGTTTTCCGTCTGCGGTGTCCTGGGCTTTGGCGGCATCTTCCAACGCCTTGACGGTCTGCTGGTCCGTTATACTGTTCCAGCTATACGCCCCGTTCGCATTCTTTTCGAAACGGTAGGCCAGTCCGGAAGCCCGGTTGTAAAACATATCCTGCTCGTGTAGAGCCTTTAAAGCGTCTGTAGTCCATTCTACCGCCGGGATGTTGCTCAAAGTCGGTGCGTACTCAAAGAACCAGATTGTAAACTCTCTGTCCACCTGATCCTTAACGATGTCAAAGTCAGCCTTAAGGTCGGAAAACATATCATCATAGCTCTTGCCGGTAACCTCAGAGATAAACTGACCGAGGAACTTGTTAAGGGTTGGCGATAGGATGGTCACCTCTTTATTACGCAGCGTATACCCGTTGATACCCTTGTACTGCTTGATCGAAGGCGCATCGTCTCCCACGGTGGAGAGGATGATCGCGTTCTGGCGTGTTGCGTCGGTCCGGTTACCCAGCTGCACGATGTGGTCACCGGCAGACGGTTCCATGCCGCCCAGATCACAATCCTCGATGGACAAGTCTATGTAGTTTTTTCCGGTGGCTGTGATAAGCCGCCAGTAATAGGTGTTGGAAACATTATGGCTCGTGCCTTCCTGCACATTGAATGTCTGGCAGCGTGCCTGATCGCCTGCCTTGAACTCTTGTACGATACTCTTGTCACCATCATCCTGTTCGAAGTAGCAACGGTAATAAGTGTCGTACACCTCTACTTTTGAACATTTCAAGCTTGCCGGAGTAAGGATGATCTCACCACCAACGTGGGACAGACGCTTAATGATCAGTTCTACAAAGTAAGCCAACTTCCTTACCAGCAATTCGTCCACTTCAAGGTAACTCCGTCCCGTCTTCTGATCATATTTCAATACGTATCCGTTACCCAGATCACCACTCACAAAATCGGGAGATACGATACTGAAGACATTCTTCAGTTCATCGAGGATGGCAGTAACAATCCCACTGTTGCTGACGATAATGCCGTGACCTTTATCCCCAAGCAACAGACCTTTAAGGAAAGTGATTATTTCTCTCGCGGTGTCTGCTTGATCCTTGCGAAGAAAAATCTTTTTTAATAAGTCATTATTCTTAAGAATTTCAAATAATGTGCGAATAGAAGAAAAAACGTTTATGTCAGATGGTACAGTTTTATCATCATTCTTAGTTATAATTTCAATCGATTGCTTTACTTTTTCTTGTATGAACTCTCGAATATCAGCAAGTGATGTTTTACGACCATCATTCAACTCAACACAATCGCTTTCCACAAGCACATTAGTATGGAAGAGTTCATTGATTGTTAGACTATCTTCTTTTAAAAGACTAAGTACCACATCAACTATCTGCTGGATTTCCTCCTCTGTCATAAAATTAGCAACTTGTTATTAACACTCCGATATCTATCTCTGTCAACTCTTCTGATGATTAGTTGGTTATCAGATTCACCCTTATCAATATTAAGAACCGGTTGTACAGACAAGCTGAACACGTAGCTATTAAGCCCTTCATTTACCTGATTCATTTCAGGGACGCTACTATCCTTACGCACATAACGCTCACCATCAAAATACACGTAAGTACAACTCATTATTCTGTTTAACATTTCTGCATACCATACAGGGCAACCTTCAGCGTTACCTAATGTAAAAGCCTTCTGTGTGCTCTCAGACGAATATAGGTCAACTACATCTTCATCAGTTGTCACAAACTGCTCATTTGATACACTAAACCCCCAATTCATGTCTTGAAATCCACCAGGTGCACGCCAGTCAAAAAAATATTGCTTTTCCGCAATAAAAAAGAAACCATCTTTACGCTGCTTATTGTCTTTCATGGAATATTGAATAAGAGTCGTTTTAGACAACTCCCGTTCATCATCTGTAACCTCAAACATATCACTGGCAACACCATTTATCTCAAACCTATAATACCCTGTATTCAACCCTGAAAGGATGTAATAATAAAGCGTCATTGTACTATTCATAACCCACACTTTCCATTCTACAACATTTTTTTTGCCAGTCATTACATCAATTATGTTGCCAATAATTGGGTTAAACTCGGATACGGCAATCACTTCAATAAGTATCTGATCAAAAGAGGAAAACTTTTGGATATATCTACTTTCTATCCCAAACTTATCATTAGAGGGATTGAAGAACAACGGTGTAAAGGGACTCACTTTATACATATAATCCTATTGAATTGAATTCACAAACAGTTTATAATTCATGCCATCGTACTGCCCATACTTGCAGCCAACCTCTTTAACGTATCCGAAATACACATCGTTATCGAATATGCAACGGACTAACCCACACATGTCAGGGGGTAAAGTATCATCGTTTGTTATAAAGTCAAATTCACCAACCGTAAACAGCCCTCCATTAATATCTATATCAGCATTCTCTACAACACCGTTTATTACAATGTCTGCATTTCCCTCAGAGGAAGAAAACAACAGTGTTTTAGCAAATACGCCAATAAATCGCTTGTTGGCCTCTATCATAAATCGTGGAGAGTACATTACATTGAACATACTATCAGGAGTGAGCACGCCAGATATGGTGTAGCCATCACGTACAAGCTCATAGCGCGATCCATTCTCACTCATTTGAGAGCATACAAAAAAGGTATCATTATCATTGCTTGAATCGGTAGTATCTTCACCCCTCTTTTGAGTCAACAGTTCAAAACCACACGCATCAGCCCTATAAGGGCTCTTCAACTCAAATACATTATCAGTCAAGGTAACACCCGTAGAATATTCATTTGTAAATCTGAACTCATCACGTCCGTTAACACTGTCATAATCCTGTTTTTCATACCCAACCTTTAAAGACGAATAAATAATAGAAGAATTTACGCTATATGATGGAGATTCAATATTATCACCGATATCCTTTGTTACCCTACCAGAATACAGGTTATTCCGGTGTTTGAATATTACTCTGCTTGCCTCGATTACAGGAACATAACCAAATTCAGCACACATCCAGTCTTCAAATTTGGAGAATGAACTATACAATTTAGCATTAGGTAGATTACGTATGCTTTCAGCTGCAACAATTAAAGAATTATCTAATCTCGTGTCACTTCCTGATTCAATCTCCCCAATAATACCATCTTTCCCCCCGTTAATACTATTCAGTAGCTTATTCAAGAGTGTTTGTGGAGAAATGACGTCTATCATTTCAGGCATAGACCTTGAATTAAAAGTCAGCTCAATCCGGGAAGAACTATCGACCTCAATGGTTCCTTTTGAATCTAAATTCGATTGCTCAGCTCGACTAATAATAAAAGAACAATGCAAAATTTCACCGGCATCAATAGAGAAAGCCTCATTTAGATCAAATACAATACTGGTTCCATCCGGATAAAACAGACCATTGAATACAGAAACAGAAGCCCTCTTCTTCCTCCATATATATAATCTAATAGATCCTATGTTGGTCGCTTCATAGCACTTTACGACGATCCTTCCTGACAGAGTTCCCGATAAATCGCCATTTTCAGATACGAAAAAAGGGTATGCCGATTCGTTTCTGGGAAGATCCGAATATAAAAAGCCACTCCTTTTAACAACCTCAGCAGATGTGTATTCAACAATAGCATCCTTTTCATTAGAAGGGTTATCCTTATTAGAGCTAAAGACAAAAATAGAATTACCATTATCGTCTGTTTTATCGCCTACGATTACATATTTAATATTGTTTCTTAGCTCCAATCTATCATAATACAACTGCTTCGCTTCTTTCATATCTTTCACAAGGTACTCAAATTGAGTTCCTTTCTGAGATTTAATCAATGAAGCAATACTATCATCAACTGAATTCATAGAAAGAACGCCAGCCTCTATCTTCATCGACGAAAAATCGAGCGGGCAACGGAATCGTAATTCATATTCATGATTATTGGTGACAGTGTAAACCTCAATCACGGCAGCCGCCATAAGATATTGCTGCCTATATTCAGACAACAACAAATCATAGGCATCATTAATAAACTCAAATTTAGAGGTAAAAGTCCTGGTAATTCCACTATAATCAGTTCGCTTCAGAGAATAACTTACCTCTTTCCAATTCTTGATAGCAGAATTGGAAAGTTCATAAGAGACTTCATCTATTATTAGAACGAACTTACATAGCATACTTGTACGATCATATTAGGTTTCGGACAAATATAGAGAAAATGCCAACCGGTTTCCCAATTGGCATATTTCTTGAAAAGTACAAGTTGTGCTAAAGGCTTATAATATTCTATTTTTCAACGAAATACAAAGGTAGTCCGTCAAAAACGACTTTACATATTAAATGCCCGAAAGAGTATTTTCCGCCCAAATGAAATACGGCTACGTACGGTTCCAACCGGTATATTAAGAATATCGCTAATTTCATCATATGAATACCCTTCAGCATAGTAAGTAACACTTTCAATACAACAAGATTTTCGTGCGCAGCGTTGAATTATAGATAGCATGTCTTGCAGTATCGAATGACTTAGGACATCAAATGAAGAATATCTTTCTATCACATCAGGATAATTAACAAAAGGAATCAATGATTTCCTATGATATTGAGTTATATATGTGTTTTGCATGACGATCAAGCACCAAGGCTTCATATCTCTATTACGGTCAAACTTATCTCGGTTAACCAGCATCTTATATACGGTGTCACTCGCTAAATCTTCTGCATCTTGAATGGAATAATAATATCGTCTTGCCATTCTAAGCATCCAAGGATAGAGATCTGATAGTTCTTTTTCAAAGTCCATCACCATCCCTCCTTACCATCATTAACTTACCGTTCATACAATACTCTACATGTTTTCGGTGCATGATACTTTGCTCATGCAACTCTTGCGCAGACCTTTGTATAGAATCAATCAATGTATCAGTCCCAATAGGCAACGAACTAAGCTGTTGTTTAATTGCTATAATCTCAGCGGATATCCGTTTATAGTCACTCTCTAAAACTTGAAGTTTAAACAGGATTTTACTGCATAAATAATGATTTATGCAACGTGTGTAGTTTCTTTTATTCATAATGAAGTCGTTTGTGATTATTAAGAGATTACTAACGACTTCAAGAAAAATTCGACAACAGTAGAAAAAAAAGGAGGAACCGCTACCGGCTCCTCAACTTATGTTTGATATCTGCATCGGCCTGATGGACAATGTTAGCATAAATAGCTGCATTGGTGGCATAATCGATCGGCATTTTAAAAAAAGTCATCATAAAAGCTATTTCAGCATCAAATGACGCACGGATCTGATCAGGAGTTAATTTATTGGAATACATCTCCTCTTCCCGCATTTCATCATTACGTTTCTGCTCAAATAATGCCATCCGCAGTAGTTCTTCAACTTTCGATTTAACTTGTTCTTCCGTCATTGACAGACTATTACAATCAATCATTTGAAGAATTTCACGGACATCATCATAAACATTCAAGGACATTAGAGTCTGGCATATCCTAAGCAATAAAATATCTATTCTCTGTTTTGTGATATCTTCGTATTCAACCAACATAGCTTTTGTTGCAACGGGATTAACAATAGCCCGATATTCACCTATTAACTTTATCGCACATTGATTTAGATGCTCTTTGGGTAATACTTCACTTGGTGCGCAAAGCACCAAGTGATTTCCACATAGAAGTTCTATGAAATCGGAAAGAGTTAACTGATTTAACCTGCTTTTCATAACTTCCTCAATTTATATAATTCAAACTCAGCATCAAGAGCGATTTTCCGTTGCTGCTTAATACTTTCTTGTAGTAACTGGTTCGTCCTATCAACCCGTTTCTCCAATTTAGAGAAATTATTATTCACAACTGTGGTATGATTGACAGGTCGAGAGTTATCAAAAGAACCCGGAAAGACATTAAGTGGTCTCCAATCAGGTAATCCCCCCATTTGCTCTACATCCGGAAGAACTTGGGCACCGTATGGTAAATCTACAATCATAGGAGTATCCGGAGTGATCCAAGCCATACCGTTATACAAAACAGCTTCGCGCTTTCCTGCATCACCAACGAGAGCCTTTCCTCCGGGATGCCCATTGCCTTTAGTACCTTCAGCATAAGAAGGAATCGGAGTTGCCGCTATCGTTGCAACTTGTATAGCTCCCATCGCTCCAATCATTGCGGCCATAAAAGGATTAGGCGGTATCATCGCCATAGCTTCCATTATTCCTCGAGCAGTAGCAATACCTGTTTGAGCAAGTTGGACAGCCTTATCCCAAACAGCTTGATCATGCTGCATTTTAGCCTTCCTTCTTTCAAGTTCTCTGTTTTTGACTTCTGTTTGTTCTTTTGCAGCACGTTTTCGTGCCTCGGCCTCTTCTTCTGATATGGCTCCATTTTCTGTAAGATTCTCAATGCGCTCAACATCCCTGTCATAAGCTTCATCATTGGCATTCTGTTCACTATCTATTTTTTCAATCTGTCCATCATAAAGAGTAGCGATCAAGTCACCAATAGCACCAATAGCCTGAGAGGAAGTCTGCAACCACTTCTGTAAACTCCTTATACGTTCCTTATGTGCTTTATCATCAGCCTTATTCACTTTTTCGATAGCATCAATCTCGATTTCTGCCTCTTTTTGTGCGAGTTCAGCTTTGATCTTCTGTATCTGCTCAGTAATCTTGATTCGATCCTCAGCACTGAGATTTTCAACGCGAAGCTCCTGCTCTAAAGCATCAATAGCGGCTTCAGAGGTTTTCCGGGCATAATATAAAGTCAATCGATATTCTTCTTCATTAAACTCCTGCCGGGTTATCTTCTTCTCTGCAAGCTCTTTTTTCAAAGCAAGCATATCCTGTTGATACTGCCTATCACGAATGATTTGCTCTGCGGCAGCATTGTCAGCAATCAACAGAATCTGTCCTGAAGCATAATTTTCTTTCAACTCCTGCTTTTTCTTTTCGTACTTATCATTGATAAGAAATACATCTTCACCTGTTTTTTGCGCTGCATCTATTTCAGCTTCACGCTGTAAGTCAAGTTGAGAGATTTTTAAGTCAAGCTCTTCTTTTGAGCCTTTCTTTACTACTTCAAGAGCATTTGCAATATCTTTCTTTTCACGGTCTGAGTTATATTTGATTGTATAATCTCCTAAGACTTGTTTCATTTCTTTAGCAAGGTTCTCACGCGTAGCAATCTCTTCTTTACTATATCCTTTTATGGCAGCTATCTTCTTAGAATACTCAATGCCGATGCGTGCAAGCTCTTTCTCCAATCCTTCATTCATAAGTGAAAGTTCGGAATCTTGATAAGCTTGTTGTATTTTCAATTTTTCTTGTGCCGCTTTCTCTAATTCACGCTTTTCTTTGTCTGTCAACACCTTCACATTATTACCATTCTCAGTATGCTGCTCAATATATTCTTTTTCAAAAGCATCTACATTTTCAAGAACATATTTATACTTTTCTGATTCCTTTTTAGCTTCAGACCACAATCCAAACTGGAAATTTCTTTGTTTTTTGTAGTCAGAGAGTGAAGTTCCAGACTGAGCACGAGTAAACATATTACTATCTTGCATCGCTTTAGTAACGCGCTGATATGATCGTTCTGCTTCATCGGCAACCTCGCCATACTTTTCTATTTCTTTACTGAGATAATTCCTTTTATCCTCAACAGCGCGTTTAAATGCCTCCTTAGAATCTATACCAGAATTCATATACTCTTGCCACGCATCTTTGATCTCCTGAATATAACGTTCCTCTATTTTAAATTCAGAAGATAATTCACGCTGATTCCTAATCGCTAATTGTATAGCATCATTTTCTTTCTCTTCCAAAGATTTCCAATTATTCGCAATATTTCGAATTCCCCGAGCAAAGAAATCAATTGTACTCTTCATCACTCCTTTTGAGTTGGAAAACGTTAACATTAATGCCTCCCAGGCTGAATCTAACCCTGCCATTGCCCCTTTAACGTTATTTTCCATCGTATGGGCCATATCAGCTAACTCCTCATCTACTCCAGTTATTTGCTCTCTCAAGGGAATTATTTTATCAGCAGATGTAAGAAAAGCGTTAAAAGCTGCTACACTACGCTTGTCTGTCAATTCAAGAGTAGTATTAAGATCAATACCTTCTTCTTTCAACTTTTTCAAACCATCTACAAGTTCTGGTAAATTTTTCACAGGCTTACCAAGAGCTTGAGCTAATTTACCAGATCCATCCGCAAGATTAAGCAGAATATTCCGTGTAGCAGTGGCCGCCATTGAAGCATCAAAACCAGCATCAGCCAATTTTCCTAATAATGCGAGAGTATCTTCAATCGTAAAGTTAAATGCTTTAGCAACAGGTCCAACAATAGGTAAAGCCGTGGCAAGGTATGAAAATGACAAAGCACTTCGAGAAGTCGCCACCGCCATGGCAGACACATAACGTTCAGTCTCTCGTGTATTTGCGTTGAACATACGAAGAGCTGCGCCAGATAACGAAGCTGCATCTGCAAGTTCAGCACCAGTTGCTTGAGCAAAACGCAACACAGATTCTGTTGCATTTAGAATTTCTTCACGAGTGAATCCTAATTTAGCAAGTTCTATTTGAAGTTCGGTTGCTTCAGAAGCTGTGTATTTAGTAGTAGCACCCAACCTCTGCGCATCGGAAGTTAGCTCCTTTATTCTATCTGAAGTTGTACCTAAAATAGCAGCTAACCTACTATTTGCAAACTCAAATTCGACAATAGAACCAACTCCCTCTCTAAGTTTAGTGAACAAAGCAACAACACCGCTAACTACAGCTTGTCCACCAACATATCCAGACACAAGCCCTTTCATTCCAACATGCACTTGATTCAATCCAGGTGCGAGTTCAGTTTTGAGCATCATACCGGCATTCTTAGCAATAATACCCATGTTCTGCATAGATTTATTGCCGTTTTGAAGGTCAATCAATGCAGCCTTTACTTCTTCCCGATAGGCACCGACTGTCATTTTCTGCTGAGTATATCGGTCTGAATTACGTTTTACATAATCAGTATTTATACCTATTGTAGAATTGAGACGTGCGAGTGTTCTGATGTAGTTTTCATCAGTATCTTTCAGGACATCAACAGCCTTCTGTAATTCCTTATTAACAACCTTTGCTTCCGCCTTACTATGAACTTCCTTATTGGTAAGAGCCAGCGCAGCACGGATCAACTTCATTCGTTCTTCTTCACTCAGAATATATTTCCTACGAGTATTTAACCCGGAATTCTGAGCTTTTTCCAAAGCAACCTCTGCTTTAGCTGTCTTTTCCAAAGAAACCGCATTGTCAATGCTTGCTTTAGTCAGTTTCTTTATCTCTGTGGTAGATAGCTTTTCGGCATTCAACCGCTCTTCTATCCTTTTTTGTACTGTTTGAGAAATCTCAGACTGTTTTTTAAGAGCATCGGAAAGTTCATTTGAGGCTGAGGTAGCAGTCTTAGCCTGGGTAATATAGAGAGTATTGAGTTTATCCAGATCGCCTGAAACCTCAACATTTACTTTAAGCCCTTTCGCCAGCTCCTTTGCCGCATTCACATAAGTAGTTTTCACCCGTTCAATGGTGGCGTCCAACTCTTTTATTGACTCGATCTCACCTTCTTTGATAAGATCGGATATTTGTATATCTCCCATTATAAATAGTGCCTATATTCTACAATTTTTCCTATTATCTCCTGCCTTATCCTATCAAAAGCATACGTACCGTCACTCTTTAAATAAACGACATATATACACCAGTCCAAGATAGCGGCTTTACGAGCAAGCTCACTAATACGGTAAAGCTCGCTTTGCATTTTCTTATTCTCGCAAGCACAACTCATTTATATCCACAATTTCTAAAAAAACGATTTATACAAGGACGCATAAACATAAGATTGAAATATTCCTTGGCAGTATCGCTCATGCAAAGGATCTGTTCACCATATTTCCGCTCAATATTCGGCCCCTCTTTAAACCCGGAAGAACTGATATGTAATCCTGTCCGAATTCTCTCGGCATGAATACTCTCATAGAAAGAGCCAACAATGAAAAGGTTTGGAACTTCTACGGGACGCGGAGGCAGATACAATTTCTCCCCACGGATTGGAGGAGTAATCTTCTCTTTCCATCGTTTGTATGCTTCAGCACGATTTTGCCAGGGACCGGGTTCACTGAAATAACTATCTTCGTCGTAGCTCGGACTTAACAGATGTTCGGTACCATCCAAACCACTATATAATTGTTCATGTATGCTATCAATAATCTCTTCCTGACGTTCATCCAGGCATTTGACACACTCATCTTCTAAACCGATAGCGATAGCATGAATGATCTGACTTACTTCTTGCAAACTGGCCATACTATTTTAAATTAAACGGGCCGGGCTGCACCAACAACCCAGCCCGTTAGATTCACTTCTTCTTTTTCGCTGTAATCGTATCATAGACATCAGAAAGCATCTGCTTTCTATCGCTTTCATTACGATCTTGCCAAAACACATCAATATGCTTCTTTATGAACGCTGCCTTTGTCATTGACTTTACAGCGTCCTCGACAAATGTTACACCTTCAAACTTCATGCTACCTGCTCTATTCCTTTAATACCATTTTCGAATAATATAGCGGGGGATCTTAATACGGGTATTCCAGAATCCTTAGCAACAATCGTAATTACTCCATCAGCATAAGTAGCTGACGTAACATTACTCATTACTTCAACCGCTTTGTCGGCAATTAACTGTCCAAACTCCTCTGTACGATCATAGCCTCCAATCTTCTCTAATATTTTATATTTGCTATCGGAACCCTGTTTTTCCAGTACAACTTCAACCAAGCCTTTGAGAAAGTTTTTTGGATTGAAATCTAACTGGAAATAATCAAAATTCAACTGGCTGTCTTCAGCGTCCATATGACAGAAGCTGACAGTCATCGTAGATTTCGCCCCACTGGTAGGGTATTGCGTTACGATTGGGTAAACAGTAGACATTGGAATGCCGGCAAGCAAATCGGTACCATCATTATAACCGATAAGTATATTGTCCTTATTCCAAAAATACACATCCCACTCTTTATTTGCGCATTTCAGTAGTTGGGCATTTAAAACCTCATCAAAGCGACTTAAAGTAAAAGTATCGGTTTGAGCATTAAGCCCATTGAATTGGTTAGGTCCATAGCCGATCGCACTTACTTGAGCTTCACCGCCATTTTTAGCATATTCCAATATTGGTAATATAGGATAAATCCGGTTGGGACGATCGGCATGACACATTTCCGACAACTTTTCACCTGTAATATCACCAGGTAGTTTCGTTCCAGGTTCAACCATGATTGAGCCTCTCACTTTCGACCAATCAATCTTACAAGCGGAACCACCAGTATTCAACTGGGCGCTTTTGCAATTTCTAATCTTTCTCATTTTCTTCTACAATTAGAATTTCTTACTATTATTTCCATTGAGCGAATATTAATAGCATCGATGGGCTCGCTCACAGCCTCACCGTTCTCTGTATAGGCTCCATATCTACCGTAGCTATAATTTTCTGAATAACTATGCTTGATTTTATCATCAAAATCCCAATCAAAACGGTTGTCTTCCAACAACACGTCAAACAACCGATTATAAATTGGCCGAAGAATATTCTTGAAAGATGTGGTCCTACGTTCCTCATTACTCCACTCCTTACAAGATGAACAAGCTATAATCAACGAAACTTTTGTCTTAGAAAAATAATCCGGATCACTCCTATCTTCATTAATTGGAGTAAAAAGTGCGACCAGCGGGAACTTCTTTTCAGACTGGCCAAGAGATTTACTATATTCATCTAATATATCTTTGATATATTGGCTGCTACCGAAGATATAATTCAACTTTGGAGACTTTACAACCTTAGTTCTCCCCTTCCCATTGGGATAGAGAATTTCAAGTCCTGCAGAAAGTCTTGTCACCACGTCCCCAAACAATTCTGTTATATCCAAATCCATCATAAATTGAAAGTATTAATATGAATCAATAGATTCCTATTTATTTTCATACCAGTGAAAGGACAATCATCAGACATGGCCCACTCTACAAACTGTTTGTTCTTCTCTACCATGCTATTCCATGTACTCACCTGTTTCTTGAAAGGAGCTACATATTCATTTGCACATTTCAAACGAACAAGTCCGGTTATTGTAGATTGAGTGTTAGCGTCACGAAGAATATGATAGAATACATAATCTGCGAATGGCTCACTTAGTTTTTCACACAAAACTGCGTATCCTGACTGAGGTTCTTCCTTTTCTTTTAAAATATCCACTTCATTTAAAATATCTTCCGATTCACGTTCGATAAGCTCCAAATAATCTGTTATTTCTCGTGAAAGACTAACTCCAACGACATTGCGAAGAAATTCGGGCTGAAAAGCTTTGATATATCCGTTTATCACCTCATTTACAGAAAGAGATTGAGGCGAAGGCATTTCAGCAACCGAAGCGTTTTCTATGTGCCTAGGGCCTGACGTAAAATATGAAACATCAATCAGCATAAAGATAGTTATTTAGAAGTCTTACCTTTCCCGGTTTTCTTTTCATCTTTCACGGAAACGGATTTATCATCAACAATAGTTACTTCCTTAGCATCTCCAGCAGGCAAATCTTTTGGATCGGAAGCCGGAAGATTCTTTTCACCAGAAGGAACCAATGCTTCAAGTTCTGCAATACGAGCTTTCATTGTATCACGTTCATCTGTCAGTTCAACAATAGCTTTATCTTTCTCCGTAATGGATTCAGTAAGTTCACCGATTTTCGCATCTTTCTCTGTGAGCATACATTCCAATGTCTTTTGAGCATCTTCTTCTGTCACCAAGCCGCATTCGGAAATGGGAGTGAATGAAACCACCCCTCTACCAATCCGAATACGCTGCTCTTTAAGTACATTGGCTACATCCTTATCATTTCCTCTAAGTATGTAATCCATAATTCTACTTTTTAGTAATTGCTTCTTTCAATTCAGCCAAATCTCCATAAGCGAATGCCCAAGGATTGTAAACAGGGAAAATCACCTCTTCACTCGCAATAAGAACCACCTCGTTACACAACTTCGTTTCCACATCTTCAGCCCACTCTAACGCAAGATTAGTGTAGTCAACGATTGATGCCCCCATGTGCATATCTCCAATAAAGTATTTACCCGGCAACATACCCGTACTTTCTACAATCGGACGATTAGCAATGTGTTTTACACCGTTAACTACCTTAATAATGCCAAGATTACGCCCTGTGGTATCCTTTTCTGATTCCATCGCATTAACATCGGACGGATTGAGAGTAATAGCATTGGGATAATACTGTGCATAGGTCATCACAGCGAATGCTGTCTTAATAACATCTTCCGAATTAGGAGCCTCGATGCTTTGGAAAAATGAGTTGTTGACAGTAAATGTCATACTTGCAATGCCTGTTTCCTCACCTACAAAAGCAACACCTTTCAACAAGATTTGACGGTCATTCATCTTGATAATAGGATTCGCTTTATTCAAGTCTGTCACAACAGCAGCATTGGTAAATGTAATAACCATACCATTGAGCATTAAGTCATACGGTTTCGTGAACTCAACAATAGTGTCTTTACCTCCATTATGGCTTTCAACAGATTTCACACTACCAGCTTCCCCTTTAATGATAGTATCTTTGATGATACTTTCAACAGGAAGAACACCGGTATGATTAGTGATACCCAGCAAATTCTCACCGTTTCCATCACCAAACAACATATTCCAGTCTTCCGCAAGCCATACAGCCTCCGGTAGCATATTCAGAATATAACTTCTGATGAAAACACGACTCTTCAACATACGCTTGGAAATTCTGATATGAGTACCAAGTCGTTTCGTACCTGTCTGAATTTCCTTCATCTTAATGCTTGATTCCGGTAAACGACCGTTTTCAGTTACGTACCGTGCATTCCTGTCGAAGTCATACACCTGTGTAAAGGCGAGCTGCGTATATGTAGGATCACCCTGCAAAGTCGTAATGACATTACGCATATGAATTTTCTGATTACTTACCTGGCTAACAACACGGTTCTGCTGTTGGGTAATCATGATTTCACCGCTGTAATTGTCGGTCATGGACACAATATCTTTCAAGCTGAATCCCTCAAAAGAACCTGTTTTACGGCTGTGACCGGCTGCAAACTCCTTGAACTTCTCACTATCAAGCATTTCGCTCAATTTCTCGTCGAACTTATTGATAGTATCCATAGATAAGCCTTTTTGCTTCATTTTCTCGATACTTTCACCCAAGTTCTTAACTTGATCGACAAGTTGCTCATTGTCTCTCACAAGCTGCTTGAATACTTCACTATCATAAGATTTAAGTAAAGCATTGACATCTTTGAACTTTTCAGTTACTTCATCCGGAGTAAGCATTCCCTCAAGAGATTTGTTCATTACATCACACATCATATTTGCGATGTTTTCCATAAAGGACTTTTGCTCTGCAGGAAGTCCGTCCATTTTCAGACTCAAATCTGATACTACAAATTTTTTAATAGGCATAAAATTCAAATTTTAAGTTATTTATTCTCGAAACAACTATTCAGACTTTTGAAATCGAATAAAGTGCCATTATTAGCGGCTTTAGTCGTTACTCCACCGTTACCATTTTCCCGGTCATTCTTTTCTTGAGTGTCAACAAACGGCTCATTCTTTCTGGTAGTATCTTCTGGAGCATTTTGTAGAATAGCATTCGAACGATATACTTTTCCCCAACAATGGGGACATCTTACATAATTCATAAGGTCCTGCAGGCTCTTTTGAGTGAATTCTTTCTCCTCTGATTTTACAGAATCAATAAGAGAAATTACTTGAGTTCTAATCTCTGGAGTGAGCTTCTCCATCTCTTCCCTTACGATGTCCTGCGTTATCCATCTTTGATAATCGGCAGCGTAATCTAATACCTGTTGTGCAAAGGTATGCTCAGTTTCTGCATCATAATCAAATTGATGCCCGCAATGAGGACATGAGACAACGGCACCACCGTTAAGACTCTTAAGCAATAAATTTAATTCCATATCGTAACCTTTTAAACGTTCATTACTATATCCATGCTGCAAGAACGCCTTTCGGACGAAATCGACAGCCTCCTTCACTTGGTCGGCAGTAGCTGATTTGATATTTACAAGGAAAGTCTGTGGATTGCTCCCCCAACTTGTCAATGTGGAATATTCCATCATACGCCATTCAAGTACTTTACAAGGGTCTGCCAAATCTCTTTTGATAGCTTTGACTCCGATAGAGTGTTCAAGTGTTCTTCCATTCTCCGCAAACAGCTTATAATCAGCTAACGTGTCACGCCCAATCTGTTTTTCAAGATTCAACTGACCAACCATTACCAAGTTACCTTCTGTTTCTTTACCACTCAATGGAACACCTAACAATTGGTCAGGACGATGATTCAAGAACCAACGCATACGACCAATGTTTTCCTTTAATGTCTTGTTGAATGATCCTGGCATGGATATGTCTTTCTGTGAGTCCTTCACACCGATACCGTTCACTGCAACAGTAACAATACCCTTCTCATCAACATCATTTGCCTTTGTCTTGTACTGAAGGCTTTTGATTTTCTCTTCCATTTTCAACTTCACTTTTTGTGTTAAGACTAAATATTTGTTTAACTATCTCTCGTTCCTGGTCCGACATTTCAAATAATGTTTTATCGAACATAGGTTCTTCAAATTTACTTTCACCGATTTGTGCACGCCAATCATTGTAGGTTATTAAGCCGCTAAGAAACTGGTCTTTGCACCTGGCATTCACATTGTTTTTAACTTCCTCGGCCTCTTTTAATCCTTCTTGCAGGCAATCTACGTCGGAGAAATCACAGTCCAAATAATATCCGCTTGATTCAAGTCCCAAAAATTGGGTAAACTCACTACAAAACTGTTTGGCTAATGGAATGATAACAGAGGAATAGACACTCTTCTCTGCCGTAGATTGATTGCTAAAAGTAGACTGGTCTTTGCGAGGAACCAATACAGCAGGAATACCATATGCACCTGCAATACTAATTGCATCAGCAAGTGTTTCCTCAAAAGGTTGAAGTTCTGCAATAGTAAGATTCGTACGTACAAAGCTTAATGGAATATCAGACAGTCCGTATGGTAATTGATTCTTGCCTACACCATATTTACCATAATGCTGTTCCAATATTTCTTTCTTCTCATCAGATGTCATAGCAATAGGACCGGATTCATCTTGCTTCATATTGATTAGAAATCCTAATCCACCCCGTTTTACATAAATCACATTACGAGCTTCATACACAGCTATAAGGTTTGATATCGGCTTCATTTGCGAAAAAAGACGACTTCGCGATTTCATAAATCCACTTCCTGAATAATAGTTCACATGCCCATCCCTATCATGCCATATTTGATATGCGGGAATGTTCACTGTGCTTAATATACCATAGCCTAAGCGGTAGCCGTCGATTATTTCATCCTGATCGGCTATGCCAAACAACGGAATACTACTACCTAAAACAGGAAGCACTTCTACACAATCAGCAGGAAGCTCCCAATAATTTGAGCAATAACGCCATTTTTCTACATTCGAAAAGCTATCAGACATTGCAGCACGTATAAAGCTGTTACCAAGACATAGTTTGTACACGAAATGCTGATAAACATTCTGTCTCCATGTCATCAGGCAATTAGGTCTAAGAAGTATCTGATTTAAATTCTTATTATTCCAAACAATACTATCATCTTTCACTTTCTTGAACTGGAAGTTGGCATTGGCAATACGGGATGCAATATAATCTATCGGAAAAAAAACTTCCGGAACAGATTCAAAAAGAGATAGTAAGTTCCGAGAACAAACAAACGGAGAAGAAAATAAATCTTCAACAGTTATTTTGATCCCTTCAGGAAGTTTCTTTTCCTCGCCCGTATCACTAATAACTTCTACATTAGTCTCCTGTACAGGCTCTTCTTCTGACTTAGATTTTTTACGAAACCAGCTCATTCATTTTTTATTTGAAACAAATGTAGGAATATGAATAATCGGTTTCTCAAAGCACTTAAATCTTGAAAAATGAGAAACACGAAAAGCCAGCCTTAACAAACTATATAACAACCAATTAAACTACTGATAATTCGGGAAACGATTTTATTATATGATATGCAAGACCACTTAAAATAATGCTTGCACTCTTATTCTCGCTGTTTATGTTATAGTCCATCAGGTTAGTAATGAAATCATGGTAATCTTGAGATTCCTCTAACATCTTTGATGATAGCAAAAAGTTATTTCTTATAAAATCAGAGGTAGCAGCTATTCGCTTATCCACATCGGAGAACTCTTTCTTTACTCTTACTTCTGTGTCTTTCACAAGTTCTCTCAACTCACGTACAGTCTGATAATAGGCAGATGAACATTCAAAGAGACACGTATTGGCCTTGTGCTCTAAACATGCAGTCTTAATTTCCTCTATGGAAGATGTCTCTCTAAACAAGGCATCAGTTAAATGCCACTTATCACCACATCGAAATGCCTGAACGAGAACAAATGTACCATCCACATTCGGCATGACATATACAAGCCGCTGCGAGTAAGCATTTCGTGCTTCTGTATTGAAGAATCCAAGCATGCCTTTACCTCCATATAAGTTTCTCTTTCTCCGGTTACTAAATTCAGTATACTGGTCATAGCATAAGTCAAACATGATATACCTAAAACAATCTGATAAATGACCATGTTCCTCATAAGTTTGCATAGTTGTTTTATTCTTCACCTTCGCTTTAAGAATAGCACCGTTGGCATCCTTCTGCACACTCATATAATCTTCAAGAGATACAGAGCAACTTTCATCAATATAGATTTCGATACCAGGAATAATACAATCAAAGATAGCATTAATAAATTCGCCGGTCATGGCAACACTCGGATTCTTGTTACCTACCTTATCCTCAATCTCGAATCCTTCTTTCTGCAAAGTGGATATAAACAAATCCATCCATGAACGCTTTTCGTCATCAAAACTATTAGCAGCTTTCGTGGAAGCGTCGCCATGGACATAAAGTTTTTCACTGTATTGAATAGATTTCAAATACTTAGCAACAAGTTTAGAAGCTTTCTTGACCGTATTGTTCGGGCTTTCAGCACACGTCTCATGGAATTGCCAAATTTTGGTACCGATAGTGAAATCAACTTGCCAATAGGATATACTGATATATGGAAGGACGTTATTATCAACAGAGATATGAATAGGTAGGCCCGGAACATAGTTGTGCTCACAGGAATGTTTGCCACGATTGAAGGAACCGAAGAACTCGCTACCGGTACGAATGACACCCCATTCCCCTAACGCATACACATTGTAATAGTCCGGATCATTGATACGGTCTTTTTCAAAATCGGCAACACATTGTTCATCGTAGTAACCGTATGTACCATCAGGAGAACCGACTACCCAGAAGTTGTTTAAATACGTAGACTGAATCAGAACTGTATCACTTGGATGCTCTACAATCTTCTTTGTCCGGGCATTCATTATCTGTTTTGGCTCATTCATCCGGAGCGATTTCACCTCTGTTAGCTCACTGGGTATCTTCTTCCCTCCCAGTATAACTTCCATAGGAACATCATGGAACTTATCCTTATCAAAGATTTCCTTTTTAATCCAGTGTGTAATCTTGATCGGATTGAACGAACAGATAATTTGCTGGCCATGCTTACCACGCAAACGTTTTCTGATCTGTTTAAAATCCCCATGTTCAAAATCAGAGAACTCTTCCAGGAACACACGTTTATAATTTTCCAAACCTTTGATCTTCTCTGAGTCATCTAATCCGGAGAAGGTTATCTTAGCACCATTGAGCAAACAGATAATACGTCTTTCTTTGAAATCAAATAAATCGTAGACATTCAAAGTTTTTGCAGCTTCCTTGAAGGCTTCATAAATAGAGTCTTTTAGGGCAGAACCGACCTTACGAAATACCTTCGTATTCTCTCCATCCTGCAAAGTCATGATCAAGATAGATTGAGCAATACTAAAAGACTTAGCAGAAGAAGAACCACCATATAGGATAATAAAACGTAATGTAGCATCCTGTAGATACTTCAACAGGTAAAACGCATTTGGATTTAATTTCTTATGGTTTATAATCATCTTCTGACACTTTGCTTTTACTCACAGTCGGAATAACAATCATTTTTGCTTGTTTTTCCTATCTTTTTGTAATAGTAGAAACATTCTATCTAAATGCTACTTATCTTCATCATCAAATCCGATGCGTAACTCACCGATCTTCTTTCCATCACCACCGTTCAAGGTGACGTTTTTGTCCGCCTCCCATCCATTCCAAGCCCCTAATAGCCGGGCCGCTTCTGTTTTACCATGATATTCATAGATGACTTCTCCCCTTTTATTTTGTACCTTCTTCAATGCATTCCGGGCACGCTTCGGAAGTTGAGACGGGCTTCTCATCTTTATTTTTCCGGTTACAGGATCAATATAATGCAAATCATCAGTATCAGCCTGAACAATATCCATAAGCACTTTCTCGACAGCCAATCGTTTTATCTCAGAGTCCTTCGCTCTCTGGCTCTTTATCTCTTCTATCCTTAGACTAACCTTAGAGTTTTTAAGAAGTCTACAAGCGGTAACCCAAATGGACTCAGCTTTCATCTTCGAGGCATCATAAGCCATACGATAGGCTTCGCTTGCATTTCCTTCCGTATCTACATAGTACTTACAGAAATTCTCTTGTTTGAATGTTAATGGTTTCTCTTCACTCATATACTTTTATTATAAAATCCTACATGGAGAAACGATGATTGTAACTCGACATGCAGGAATAAATCAGAATGGTTGTATATCCACAGGATTCTTATCTCTCCGCCTCAGCATTTTTTTGAGAATTGTCTTTTCTCCGCATAGCGAATATTTTCATTACACCGTCTTCTACAGAGGTATAGGACAAAGGTACTAAATAGACATTCCGGTTTACAGATTGCTTGAAATTGTCAAAATTACGTTTTTCGTTAATCATCTAAATTTCAAGTGGTTTATGGTACCTAACCAGATTTGCAAAATACATAGTCGTCGCCGGTTGGATATTTGCAATGTTTATCAATGGTCGGTTACAACCTACAGCGAAGATAAGTCCCTCGATAATATCATCTAAGTAAAGCACCGGATATTCTGACTACAATTGTATAAAGAAGCCTTTTCCTCATTAAGTAGAAACCAGAGAAGAGTTCTTTCGCGGGGATCGGGTCCATATACATTATACAATCACCATCTGGTTACAATCTTACAATAGATTGAGCATACTGTTATTTAAAAATTGACTAATACCGTATAAATTTGTAGCATTCTTTAGATTTATAATCGACGAATTAAAACGGATAAATATCATCTGATATAAATACTAATAATACATGTTCAAATTAATATTATCTTTTCAAATAACCATTAAATAAAATGATTTTTATCACTACATTATAAAATAGAATGATCTTTAAAATATTTCATTATCTTTGCAGCCATTGATACATACTCTTAACAAGATAAATTGTATTCAATATAAAGTTTGCAAATATAAAACATAAATATAAAATACAATATTAAATGGACTTTTCACTTGACAAATCAACAATCATATGGCTTATAGCAATTGTTGCTGGTACCTGTTCTCTATATCTATATATCAAAAAGCTAAAGGACAAAAACAAATTAATATCAAATCGTCGCTTAGTCGAAAACATCCCTTCAATTATTTCTACAATCGGTGTACTAGGTACTTTCTATGGGATTACCAGTGGACTTCTTTCATTTAATTCTGATGACCTTGATACAAGTATTCCCGCATTATTAGATGGTTTAAAAACAGCCTTCTTTACTTCGATTGCTGGTATGGTATGTTCATTAATTATGTCTAAGATAATCAATTCTTATTTTGATAAAGCTGATGATGGCATTTCAGATGCAAATCAAGCTGCATCACAAATATGTAAAGCAGTACAAGAAATGAGCCAAAAGAACATAGCTATCCTTAATGCCTTAAAAGAACAATCCGAAAACCAAGCTAAAAATCAAACAGCCTTTTATCGTTCAGTTGGTGATATCCTTATTGCCCTTCAAACATCCCATACCAACACTGAATCTGCTATTAATTCTATGGTGATTCTATCACGTAGTCAAGAAACTACAGTCAATGATCTGAGAAGCAAAGTTGAAAGTATGACTCTATCCCTTGGAGCGGTAGAAGAAAACTCTACCATTCAAACAGCCACTCTTTCAAACATTCAACAACAAACAAAAGAACTATCCAATACAGATCGTAATATCAGTGAAATGCTTGACATTCTTTCTGGTATGAGTAATATACAAGAGGAAATATCAGAAGAGACCAAGGCTTTTGGTGGAAAACTCCATTCTGAAGTTGTCGAGATTGAAGATAAGATGGATGCTACTAATCAACTCTTAACTTCCAAATTTGACGAATTTTCTGAGCTTCTGAAAAAAAGCAATACTGAAGCTCTTGTTGAAGTAATGAAGACTGTGACTGAAGAGTTCCAAAAACAGATGAACTCACTTATTAATAAACTTATTCAAGAGAACTTTGATCAACTTAACAAGAGTGTAGAAAAACTTAATACTTGGCAACAAGAGAACAAAGCAATGATTTCTTCACTCACTCAACAGTATAAAGAAATGGCTAGTAACTTTGAGAGTACTTCTACTACACTCTCACAAGTTGGTGACGATACAAGAACTCTTGTTAGTGAAGGTGGTAAACTCAAACAACTTATTGATTCTCTTAATCAAGTTATCGTTGAAGACCAAAAATTCATTGATGTTTCCAACAAACTCCAAGAAACAGCAAACATATCAAAAGAAAATATGGAGAAATTTGATGAATCAACGAAAATTCTTAATGATTGGGTTCGTAAACAACGTAATTTTGTGGATGGCGTCCAACTTCTCATTGAGAAACTAGATGAATTAAATAAAATCCGTGATTATAGTGAACAGTTTTGGAAAGGTACAAAAGAAAAGATGGAAGAAGGAGTTAGTATAATAACACAGGGTTCTCAGACCCTTAACTCCCAATTAACTTCACTTGATCGTCAATTTTATAATCGATTAGGCGCTACGCTTGCTGAGCTTGATAACTGTATCACTAAAATGGTCGAACACGTAAATAATCGCAAATAACTATGGCTAAGTCTAATGTTTGGATGTCAGTTTCCGACCTTATGACGGGTCTTATGGTTATATTTCTTTTTATAGCCATTGCTTACATTAGTCGTGTAAAACAGAATCAAACTGTATTAACTGACTATATTGAAACCAAGAATGAACTTCATAACAAGCTTGTTAATGAGTTTGCAGGAGATACCTTACAATGGCAAATGGCCATTGGCAAAGATCTTTCTATGAAATTCAAAGAGCCTACTGTTCTTTTCGCCTCAGGATCAGCTGATCTTACTCCTCGATTCTGTCAAATCCTCAACAATTTCTTACCAAGATACTTCAACATCTTACTTAATGATAGTTTGCGTACAAACATTCGAGAAATTCGTATCGAAGGACATACAGATAATGTGCCAATGCCTAGTTATGATACAGACTCCTATATTGCCAATGTCATTTTATCTCAAAAGCGTTCACTTAGTGTTCTAAAGTATTTTCGTAAAATGGAAGTTTTCAAAAAATACACATCAGAACAACAACGACTTCTTGAGTTCTGGTTTACAGCTAATGGGCTTTCGTATGGAAAATCACTTGACAACAATGGTGATTACACAATTGTAACGGGAAATGATATTGATAAAAATAAATCCAGACGTGTTGAATTTCGAATAGTGACGAGTGGTGATGAGATACTTGAAAATTTCGTAAATAAGAATAAAAACTAAGCTCTATGGACAGTGAGGATCCTATTTATCAGTTTGACCATTTCAAATCTTTACTTTCCACTATGGGGATTGAAGTTGGAGAAGCCTCAGCTTGGTCTCCTGTCGGTACAATCGAAGTTCTTTCTGAAAATATCGGTAAGAAAATAAAATTTGAAAGTAATGGCATATTTTACATTGATGACAATGGAAGTGAACATCAAGGTTTTATGTATAAAAGAGATTTTTATTTTCACGATTATGGAGAGAGAATGCCCAAATTCCATATAAGATACTGCCATACACTTGAGTGTTTTGGAAAAGAAGCTTATCGCTTTGCTAATAATGAACCTATCAAAGTTTTTGCACGAGATAAAGCAATACGTCATGAAGTAGAAGTCTCCGGATTGCATCTATGTACCTATTGTTCTCAAATACTTGCAAATGAACTTGAGAATGAAATTCATAATTCTACAGATTTCGTAGAATTCTTAAAACAAGCAGAAGGAATCGATCCCAATGATAACAGAGATACTGAAATTGATATTTTCGGGTATACCAAAAATTGGGAACAAATAAGTCAAGCATACAGATCCATTCACCAATTTACATGTGAACGTTGTGGTCTCCAGATCACTGAACCTTTTGATCAACATTTTATGCACACACACCATAAAAATGGAAACAAAACAGATAATAGAGAAGCTAACCTTGAATGCCTTTGCGTTCGCTGCCATTCAGAAGTGGATGATCGACATAAAAAACGTCTTTGCACAGGAGCAAATAGGATTATACTAGAAGATTTCAACGAGAAATACCCTTCCTTTAATAAAGATAGTTTAGAAGATAATGATTTAGCTTTCTAATACAATTACATTCAACCATAAAAGGGAAAAATATGTAAAAAATTTAATCAAACCCGTTTACTTCTTTAAAAAAGGAACACGAATTGTATTACCGCTTTCCCACTAGCCCAATTTAGTTGAATCTTGTTATCTTTTCATTCACGATAAACTGTATATTGGGAAGATAAGAGAGAACGTGAATTTCTCTCTTTGAATGGTTTTATTTTCTTCATCCCTGCCTTATATCTATTTTCTTTATATTAGTCGCCATACAATAACCACCAATACTTAATGCTTCAATCATATTTAATCCCTTTCTTATTTATTATGAAATATTCGTTTCAACTCTTCAATGGATAAAATCTTATCTTTTCTTCGATGTAACATAGCGTGACAATTGGGACAGACAGGAACCAGCTCATTCTCGATATTGATAGCATAATTGCCATCTTTGGTTGAAATAGGATTTATATGGTGTACATGAATAAATCCTTTACCCAGTTCTCCATATGTTTTTTCAAAGTCAAAATCACAGACGACACATTTAACCCCTTTGGCTTGAATACACTTATTGCGTGCTTCGGTATTTCTCTCATGCTTAGTTATAAAGACCTGTTCAAACTCTCCTTCATAAAACTCAACAACTTTTACCCTACCTTTTCTTTCAGGAGATTGGTGTTTTATTAATTCATAATGCTTTTGATAGATTTTTCGTTCATTTTTTTTCTTTATATTATTGTGCTTTTTCTCATAATATATAATAAAATCCATATAAGCATTTAAGGCTGTTTCCAATTTCTTAGTACCATAATCTTCATAGATTTGAGATAAATAAAAATCCCTTAAATCTGTACTTATCCCTCTTGTATGCAATTCTCCATCAAGCATTTTCTGAAATGCCCTATAAAAATCTGCAAAAGAGTTTTTGTTAATACCATGCGTCAAGTGAAGCTTTTCTTTACCTATGACTAAACGTTCCTCCTTGTTATATATTGCTTTTACCATCTCATAAACGGCTTTCATTTGTTCAAAATTCATACTATTATTCTTTTGGCATTATTAAAATCATATCCCCTAAAACCACTTTATGACAAACTCGGTCTGTAACATACCAATATGGATATTGAGAATTATTGTTGGATGTATCTATAAAACAATTCCATTTAGCATAAATAGGTGATGAAGCACCTGGGTCAAGACATAATAATTTAATAGGAATATCATTCTCATTATATTCAATACCAATAGCTAATAAAGCATGACTATGCAGCTCTGATTCTCCTTTCTTTGGTTGATAAACTACGGAAATTATAATAGGTAAATCATTTTTTGTTATATTATCATCAATGAACTTCACCGCATTTTCTAAACTTTGAGGATTTTTTTGCTTTGCATCAACACACAGCTCTTTAGAACAATAATCACGTATTTCTTTAGCTAAACATCTATAGCTATATCCATTGCGAATTAACCCCTGTTCTTCAAGGAAATGAGATAAAAATTTCCCCCGATTATACCTTTTGTTTATAGGGCTATCTATAGAAATTTCTTCTTCAGATATTTTCCTCAAAATTAATAAATTCATCATTAATGAATACACCGCACAAGCACCATCCAAATCTCCTTGTTGATGATGTATTCTAACCCATTTTCCTGAGCAATCTTTAGATACAAGTCCTTTTTGAGGATGCAATTTTAGATTACTAACAATATTAATATATGTCATATATAAGAGTTTAGACTACAAAGGTAATTTAATTATTTTTTTTGCACCCATCAATTAGTCATAATTTATAGTTATACGTCAATTGATTCATACATATTTACCTGCGAGCTCAGAGGTTCTTAACATCTCTGCATTCTCTTCACCGAAAGCGATTAAGATGCTATCACAATCGGGAGAATCTCCGCGAGTTCCATCCAGTCGAAAGAAGCGAATCCGGTCGTAAAAATTTCATTCTAAAATAATTTTAACTGAGTAGACAACTCTGGTTTATAAATTCTAAATTTACGATTAAAGAAAGTATCGAAAGCTGCTACAATTTCAGAAATAGTATTATCAGTAATACCTAACAGTTTATCATCAGCAATTATCAGAGACAGAGCTTTATCAAGAGTCATTTTCTTTTCAATATACAGGGAATATACCAGGTACCTACGAGTATATGTTCTGGTTTTGAGTGCTTCTACTTCCTCAGGTGTCGCTATTCTCTTATATAACACTTTATACCAATGTGTCTCAGCAGTACGGGCACGTTTCTGCCTTGGTATCAAATCATAAAGCACTGCAATCTCTTTTTTCTGAATGCACTTATGTTTTTTACGAACACCATACATCACATAAGGAGTGTTCCAATCCGGATGAGTTCTCCGGTATTCAAGTTCTTTCTCCCGATCAATAAGATCTTGCACAAAGTCTTGTTTCATTAACCATTCTTCGAACCAGGCAGCACGTGCCTCTTCTTTATTATAGTAATCTTTACCATTGATATTCACTGGAATACCCATTGTTTCTTGTTTTTTGAATTTCTTTTATTATTGACCTCTGACAAGCACATACGGCACCAGGAAGAAAGGGAATGGTAAATTTTTCCGTTTCTGTTAACAAACCTGTCATAAAATCTATTTAAGTAGAAATAATTACCGCACCGGGTACACATTTTCATTTCACTTCCGGAAGAATCATACATATGATTACGAGGTTTACGATGAATAAGCGTACACCCTCTACATCCAGCATCTTCTCCACGATACCGGCGACAATGCGAAAGGGATTTTACTCCACATTTCGCAAAGTTCCGGCAGTCTATCCGAACTTCCGACCGAATAACACTCATGATTGTTCAATAGTGGATAACAATTCTTTAGCTCGGCTAATCTGCCGACGATTAAGATATGATTGCCAGCATTTATTATACCGGGACCAGCGAAAAGCATTATACTTCAGTTGGTCTCGAATGTCCTCACTTGGAACACCACTGAAGAATAATTGTAAGCGGTTATCTTCTGTATTCTCAACAACACGAACATCATTGATTACGTACTCCTTTGTTTCAGTTTCTTTCAACTTCTTGGCTTTCTCCAAACGCAATTTTGCATCCCTGATTCTTGCGTTGTTATTGGTGAGCATATAAGAAGGGAAACCATAACCGTACATAGCAGGTTTTGTAAGTTCAATCGCTTTCTCTTCTGAAAATCCCATTCCCTGCAATTGTTCAACTTTTGCAACATCATTAAGTTTCTTACTCCGAAGTACTTTATTAGCTGCCTTCATCATGCTTTGAGATTTTTCTAACGCATCTATTTTTTCCTGCAGACGGTCTACTGCATCATCATCTTCAAGATAGATATTGTTATTGTTCTCAGCTGCTTCAGCCTTTCGTTCAAAATACTCAGCTTTCTCTTCCAATTTAACGGATTTTCCTATAGCATTCCAAGAGCGATCTAAAAGATTACGATGTGATCTTTCTGAATGATGCCCTACGAGTATAGGCTGTCCTAAAGGGATATGTTCAACCATCTTGTGGCTCTGATCATAGACTTTAGTCGACTGGCATCTTGCCTTTCCTGCCAGTTCTCTGTATCTATCAGCTCTGGCCTCTTGTTTTTCTTTTCTGTTCATAATTTTACATTACTTTGGTTTGACTTATATAAAACTGAAAGACCACAGCTACTTTGCCATGGTCTTATCATTAAATAATTTCGGTTCACCGATAGGAACCAGGTCATCAAACAGACCGGGAACACGGGGAATTAATGCTTCATATTCCTCACGAAAAAACTCAATTTTCGTACGCCCCTGTTTTTTACCCTTCCTGGTATGTACATCAAAAGTATAGGGAGGAATAGGTATAGGGTAACGCCTAACATCCTCTATCCATTTCTCTATGTCCACATCTCTTCTGTCATAAATGAAGTTCTGCAAATGATCTGCATCCCGGTTTTTCCTGCATTCACAAAGAAGAATAACCGCTTTGCTGACAAATATCCGCCCCTTGGGTTCAGTAGCATTCTTGTTTACCAATTCATGACCTTGCCACAATGCTTCTATCTCTTTTGTTATGATACCGAAGCAATCTTCTGCACTAATGGTATATAAACGCTTCCACACATAGTCGCGGTATCCACTCGCCCATAATTCCAATGCAAAAAAGCCGGCTACCCCGGTATCGGCTCGCCGGATCGCTTTTTGCATTGCAGAACTCACCTCGAAGAAATCATATCCGCAAATTGTTCTAATAATCATAATTTTAATTTAATGATTTGATTTTTAATTGATTACATCAGTAAATTTAGCTAAAAAAGGCGGATATAGCAAACAGATTGAACGCCATTTAAACGCCTTTTTACAAGTTATTAGAATTTGAATTTGCAGGATATATTATACTGTACAAGCTGCTTTGTCTTGTCCTTTCCGTTGTTAGTAGCACTCTTCAGGAGAATGCTATCACCAAAACTTTTCTTGATGAAAAGAATGGATCTACGCTCCTCTTCTTGGTTCCTGATTGAGGAAAGGCCACCGGCATTTATGAAAGTATTCTTTTGCTCAAAGTTATACCGTAAATCAGTCAATATCCGGCGCTCTTTATACTTCATGTAACAGGATATCCAAAAATCTTCTTTTAAACGGATTTCCTCATTCCACCAGGTATTTTTATTGTAAATTACTCCATAACTGCAACCGGTTATCATTTTTGAGAGAGAAAGAAAAGCTGATTCGTCATACATCACAGGTGATATCCGGGAAGTGAAACCAAAGAGATGAACATCCATCATACTGGCCATCTCAAATAACGACTGAATGATATTAGTGATTCTATCCTTATCTTTCACACGCCCCGGTTCTCCCTTTTCGGCACAGATAGCTTTACAGGCGTGCACATCATCGTCTATCATGAAGAGTTCACCAAAATATTTCGCCATCCAGTTACGTTTAGGTATAAGGCCGATTATATCGTCTGGGTGCGTTACGATCTCACATTCCGGATTAAACTGCTGATATAAGTCTGCCTGACTCTCAGCAACACAAATAATAGGATCATTCACCAATTTTTTAGCAAACACCCGGTCATGGCGCTTATGACTTGGTATTACTATTTTGCAGGGCATGACGGACGTCTTTTATATCAACAACATTACTCTTACTTATTTTCCCAGTTTTATAGGACTTCATGTGCTGCATATCCAGTCTTTCACGAAGCCAGTTACTATCAACTTCATTACTTGAGGTAATGATGAATAGCTCATGCTTTTCATCATATTTGGGAATAAGAGGATAGATAGCTGTATCATCTGTGATCGTATCAAACCGCTCTTTAAATTCGTCCTCTTTCTTTTCAGGATTAAACTCGATCCCCCATTCCTGAAGTTCAGACTTATTCCACTCATTTTCCATAGCGTCCATATCATTCTCACCAAAATTGACATTATCCTTTGTAGCATACTCTCTAAGCTTCTTCACTGGAGTATCAGATGGCAAAACCTTACATGGAAGTTCTTTGTATCCAAGTTCCTTACAAGCACGTAAACGGAGATTGCCACAAACAACAATATACCGGCCATCATTATAGGGAAATATTATAAGCTCTCTAAGTTCAAGCATTTCAGGCGAATCCTGAATACTTTTCTTCATCGCTTCAAAGCGATAATCACGGAAAAAGCGCGGATTTTTCGGTAATCCCATGAGCTGCCCCTTATTAAAATCAAGTAGGCATACTTGAATTGTCTCTGTCATAACCAACTATATTAAAATCAACAACACTAACAGTCAGCAGGCAGACTCGAATTATCTCTGCCATAACCAACTATATTAAAATCAACAACACTAACAGTCAGCAACAACGCCTTAATCACCTCTCTGACTCCTCAGAGAGCAAATCTATTGCTCTCTTAATTTCACCCTCGATATCCTTACATCCGTAATGCTTTAGAAAGGCAACGGTAACTATTATAATATCAGCAGCTCTCTTTTTATATTCTGGATGATATGTTATATCATCGCACGGTAATTCTGATAGTTCGTCAAACCTCCTCCAAGCAGCAGATATTTTTAAACTGAAAGCCTTTTTGGAGGTGTTATCATTCAGATGAAAGCGGTGCTCTATTATTTTCGAAATCTTAGGAGCCAACTTATTCAATGTTATCATAAATGATTAGGTTAAATTGTTAGACTAATAATAATCTCACTCTGTTTTATACAGGCTGGTCCCTTATGTGGAACCTGTAAATGATTCTTTTGTACACACGCATGATAATTAGAGTTTTTCTTGTAACTTTTCCATTGCTTCGGTTGCACAAAGCAATGCGTAATTACTATCAACAGAAATATACGTTTGAATTGTAAACCAAAGCCCTAATATCCTCACTTGCAAAAAATAAGCAGTTTGGAAATTCCTTGCCTGAAATTGCCCTTCTAAACACATATACTTAGAAAGACTAAAGTAAATAGCATCTACTTTTTTAATTCTTAATTTTTTCATTCTATACTTTTGGGGATGAATATATTTTTTACTGGCCATAGAAGTATTATCAAAACTCACTAAATTCATGAAAGACCTTAAAGAGTTTTTTATCTGCCAGCATACAATTATTTATTTAGAGGGTCCGTAGTATCCAAATATTTCCTATATTCCAATTCTGTTTTAGCAAGATTAATAAGAGTATTGACGCCTTGAAAAACCTGTTTTGCTTGATTTACTTTATTAGGATCTTCTTTCACGTCCTTTATTTGTTGAAGAACCAAGTTCCTCATATCTTGCAAAATGGTAGGATTCACGGTAGACACCTTATTCAACCGCTCATTCGCCAATATGACAACAGTGCTTGTTATTGATCGGAAACGATTCAACTTCGAAGCTAAATCAAATATACTAAATATTAGTACTTTGCCATTGTTCAAGTATATTTCAACTTCGGTACCATCATCACCGGTACCATCACAATAGTTGAGAATTACAATTTCTTCATTCTGATAAAGGAATGGTTTATTAACCATCTCTTTTAATCTATCTATTGCATTATCACTCATGATTTATTCTTTTTTGTTGCTTTATTAATCTGTCTATTCAAAGCTCCTTTCAGCTTAATTAGGTACTGAACATCTTCCGGGTACCGGGCATACATAGAATTTTCATTTTTTAGTTGTTCCGAGCGACTAATCATGTAAAGGTTCTCAATAGAAGCATTCTGTCTATTGCCATCTTTGAACTGAATATTGTAGCCAGAAGGAATTTCACCATTATATTCAACCCATACGAGCCGATGTTTCGGCTCAAAGACATTCGGTTCAGCAGTTTTCACTTCAATATAACCGTCACGGGTTATACGTTCATGACCAACCGGCTTATGATTCTTTGGAATGTGTCCTTTCCGGAAACGTGTAGCCTTAGTTTTTTCAATTTGGGCATCAGACATATATTCTGTTTGCTTACGTCCCTTATTCATTGGTTGATGTCCTTTGGGGAAGAAACCCTTTGAAGAATGTTCAAACAAGAATTTTGCAGACTTTCTCAATTTCATTTTAAAAGCAATGCCACTGACAGCACTTTCTGTTGAGCTAAGAATTGAAGCTATTTCAAGATTTGTATGATCTGGATAAAGTGTAATCAATTTTTCCTTTCTATCCGGACTCCATGTTCTTACATTGGGGGAACGTTTCAATTTCCGTTTTAAAGCCTTACTCTTGATAGCCTCACGTGATTTTCCAAGACGCTCTGCAAGTTCATTCAAATTAGCGGTTGAAAACTCACTATCAAGGATAGCGAGTTGTTCGTCAGTCCAAGTTTTCATAAGCATGTCAATAAAGAGAGGAAACCGTCAGGCTTCCTCTGTATTATCGTTATCAAGATCCTTTAATCGATCATTGAGTTTCTTTTGCTTTTTCTCCAATGAAGCATTTAGTTTTTTTCCTAATGCAAAGTACTCATCAGGATATTGTTCGTGGAACAGAATATTTTGGCATTTTTGCATATACGGATAAAACATCACATCATTAGCAGAAAGACTATTTGCGATGAAAGCCCGATACCATTGATCCCGATCAGCTTTATTATTTTTGACGTATTCGACAAAATCTGATTTTTTATCGTACCTGCTTAATTGCAAGGTTTTCAGGTAGCCATCATCGCAACTACGCAGAACCATCACATCAAAAACTGTCTGTTCATCAATAGAAAGCTCCTTTTTACGCTGAAAGTATGGCTTTTCTTGCGCCCATTTGCGCATTTCCTCAGCGCTTTTCTCAATGACAATTTCTTTATTCCTCTTTAACTGAGCTTTTATTTTCTCACGTTCTATTTCTTTAACATCTGCAACTGCTGTAGTTCCAGAAGCAATATCTTTTCTAACATAGTAGAAATTAACTTTAAATTCCGGATAATAATAGCCAAAGAATGAGATACATCGATAAACATCGCCATCATCAATCATTTTCAAAATACGTTCATCATCTTCCGAATACCAGCACTGCCCTTTAAAAACTTCATCCGGATTGACCACTGTAAACCCAAGTTGTTTAACAGCGTCTAAAGTACTTTCATACTGCTTCTTTTTTTCATCACTCCAATAAGAATCAACTTTTGCAACAATTACTGTTTTTCCGAATGAAAGAGGTTCACCTACCTTTACAAGATTTTCACTTTCAAGCAGAATCTTCCGAACTACATACGCAATCCGCTTTTTATTAAAACAAGTAGCATTAATACACCGGGCGTCTTTATTGTTCATCTCATAGAATAGACAACCATGATTACAGGTATTAGATTCACATTGAGAACATGGTTTAAATTCTCCATTTTCCCAATTATCAGCCTCCTCTTCAATCCAATCGGCTTTTTTAAGTTCCATAAAAGAATTACTCACATAATCCCGAATCATAGCGGTCGTGCATTGTTCATCTTCTTCCTCATGAAACTCTTTTTGAGTTTCTTCGTCAAGTTTTGAAAGAATCATTGCACCGGATAATGGGATATCTCCATTTCTTACACGTTCTTTCAGTTCCGGAATAAGACTATTTAGCTTTATACGATCAAAGACAAAACGAGCAGACTTTCCAAATTTAAGGGCAATATCCTCATAACTACGCCCTCTCTCTGACAGCTGCGCAAAAGCAAAAGCTTCTTCGATGGGATCGACATCTTTTCTTTGAAGATTCTCAGTAATCATTGCATCGAAAGCCTCGTCATCTGTCATCTCTCTGACAATGCAAGAAATTGTTTGAAACCTTTCTGACTTTTTACGATGTGCCTTGATTTTAGCAGTATTCTCTTCATCTTCCTTTGCTTTCAAGAGTGATACAGCACGGAAGCGGCGCTCACCGCAAACAATTTCATACGAACAGGGGATTGTTGTGACATCTCCTGTTTCCAAGTCAGTAAAGTCCTCGGATTTAGCTACCCTAACGGTTATAGGCTGCAATAAGCCTTGTTTCTCAATGTTATTTGCAAGCTCTTTCAGAGCTGCTTCATCAAAAGTCTTTCTCGGATTCAAAGGAGAAGGACTGATAAGGTCAATTCTAATGTTTTGTACTTCCATAATTTAATTATATTGGTTTGGCTTTTAGTTTATTACATCAGTAAAGTTATCGTAAAATGACAAGTTATGCAAACAGAGACTTCGCCATTTTAACGCCATTTTCATTCGGGCTTATTCCGTATTTGGATGAAGCCACGTCTTTCCGTTTCTCGAAGAAGTTCTAAATCTTCTTCCCGTATTTCAGCAGGAGTTTCACCGTTCACACTTCGATAAGTTCCAATACCGAAACGATCTCTGATACGAGCAACCTTATCCGGGTCTTTAGTAACCCAGTAAATTGTGACTTTCATAGCAACTATATTCTACGGCTCTCGCCACATAAAGGGAGAACATTAAACGTCTTGAAACGATCTACTAATCTTGGTCCGAAACGTTTCTTAAATTCGTCTATACCAAGATTCGAAGTTATATGATACTTCTTACCGTATTGTTGAAAAATCTCATACCGGGCATAAAGAAATTCATCAATAACAGAATCAAGACTGGTACCATACGATTTTTGATTCTCCGTTTCCAGGCCGATATCGTTCAAGCAGATGTTAAAGGGATTTGGTTTAAATCCTTTGGATTGATTTTCATTGTAAGTGTACAAGTCAATATGCCCATGAATTTTATAATAGTTCATCATTTGAGTAACAGACAAATTTTCAAAAGCATTCGGATTACAAGTGAGCTTCAGATAATCGGAAAAAATCTGCATTAACATTGTTTTCCCGGTACCAGGTTCACCAATAAGCAAAAGATTCTTATGAACCTTATAATCCTCTTCAGGAAACACATTTTGAGCATACCGGCATCCATTGAAATAATACAGAAGAAACTGAATTAGTGTAGAGTTGTTGTCATCAACATCAAACTTTCTAAACTCACGTTCTGTATAATCCGCGCCAAGGTTAGAAATTAAACTCCAATGGCTGTAATACTCTTGTGTGTCGGTCAAGTCATACTCAGAAACGTCCAGAATACTTGCCTTGTGCCTTTGTATCAGATTCTCTATTTGTCGAATTGTCAGCTTGCGCTTGCCGGCTTCCTTCTCCATCAAACTTTGAAGTTGGTTTGATAGATCCTTTTCCTCTTCCGTCATGGTCTACTAATTCATTTTTACGCTCTTCACGTACATGATCCAATATCCAAAGGTTAGCCTTGGATTCCCAACGCTCAATTTTCACCCCATTAGCATTTTTCCACCCTATCGAATCAAAATGATTGAAAAATATCTCTGCATGTTCGTGCCAATCAGATAACCGTTCAGGTGCATTTTGACTGATAAAGTATTGAATAACGTCATCAAGCGTAGGATTTATTAATTCTTTCGCAATCCTTTTAGGTTTCTCAAGTTTAGGAACCGGAAAAAGCTCGCCAGAGTTGCTTTCTTTCTTACCCCCTTTAGGGGGTTCTTTCTTTGTCTTAGTCTCTGTCTTATATTCTTCTTTAGGGGGTATGGGGGATCTTTCTTGTAAAGGTGTCCCTAAAGGGTGACCTAAAGGTATCCCTAAAGGTTGCCGTAAAGGTGGTATATTTTGCATACCTTTTTGTACACCTTTTATCGAATACGTTGATTTATTGCCTCTTCCATTGCCTTGTTTACATTCAATAAGACCTGCTTGAACTAATCTATTTCTGGCAGACTTGAATACTTTCACTGACACTCCCACGTCAGATGACACCTTTGTATCACTACGTGTCCAGTTATCCTCCCAGCCTAAACGATTCGCAATTTTTAGCAAGTAAAAATAAAGCCTCGTTTCACAGCAGGAAAATTGCCAACCTTCATCAAGTTCCCAAAATCTATTGATAAGTTCAATATAGGTCATATCAATTTATAATAATTCCGTAAGACATCATTTATGTAAGGCTGAGGATCGGCCCTCAAATAATTGCAGACACTATTTATGAACTCAATCAATCCATGACAAACGGCATATTCACTACCATATTTTTCAACTAACCCTTGCCACTCCTTCTGTGCTGATGATTGTATCCCGCCGCCCTTTCCTTTTATGCGAGGCGTTTTCATCTCAATACAGAGACTACATTTACCACCTCGAGGGAAAAGAAGAATTAAATCGGCAACTCCGGCAATTGCGCCTTCATACTTCCGCATAAAACCACTTTTCTTAGTTCGCGTACCACCATTGGGTATAGCAAACAATAATCCGGCAACATTGGGAAATGTGTTCCTAAACCATTCAACGCATATATGCTGAATCTTAGTTTCAGAATACTTAGCTTCCAGTTTCTTAATATCTTCTTCAGTCATTTTTCTTGTTTTTTGAGATCGTATGACATTCATTGAGAAGATCTACAATCTGTTTACACCTGTTCCGGCAACCGATAAAGGATATGATTGTAACCCATTCCGGCCCGAACAGCATTTCTTTTTTATATTCCTGAATATGAGTGTTACCTCCGTTCACTATTAATCGGAATGGTTTCATAATTTATCCCTGAATAAGTCCATTGCAAGATTTACCATATTCTCCTCGACCTGATCATCGGTGCCAGTCACGCCATTTGCTATATTCTTTTTAGTTTGAATGACATCATACATATACTTGTCAATGGTATCTTTACCTAAGAAATAATAACAATTCACATTGTTCTTTTGCCCATTTCGGTGTGCCCGGTCCTCTGCCTGTTCGCAATCACTGAAAGTCCAGGGAAATTCAATAAAAGCAACCCGGCTTGAAGCTGTAAGAGTTAGTCCGGTACCACCCGATTTATAATTCAAGATGATTAATTTACAATCCGGATTATTTTGGAAGGAGTCTACAGCAAATTGCTTCTGACTGATATTGTCAGAGCCAGTAACGGTAACAGCATTCGGAAACTCCTTCTTCAGCTCTGCAATAACCTCTTTCAGATAGCCAAATACGATAAGCTTCTCACCACCATCTATAACATCATGAATGAATTCAGATACAGCCTTAATTTTCCCACGTGCAGATATTTGTTTGAGAAGCCCCATCTTCACCATCACGGCACCATTCATAAACCGTTGTACCTGTGCATCAGATGCGTTCTTGTATTGTTTAAGATACTTCACTATATCGGACTCTGCAGATTGATATTCCTTCATGTTCGTAATATCAATCTGCAAGTACTGACGTGTTTTGTCCGGAAGCTGAGTGAGTACTTTAGATTTTTCACGCCTGAAGAAGCAACAGTTCCAAAGTCTCCAGTTCAGTTCTTTTACATTAGATGCTTGCTTTGGGCCATCACAGTATCTCTCAACGAAACGACTATACCCTCCGAAATCCTCCAAACGCCCAAGTATTTTGAGCTGTTGTATAAGGTCTGTATTATTGTTCACAACAGGAGTACCGGTAAGTGCAAGTAGAAATCTTTTCCCTTTGCAAATACCCTCTACAAATTTCCCTTGCTGGGTTTTGCCGGATTTGCATTTATGGGATTCATCAATTATGACAGACTTGAACAGATTAACACGTTCATCGAACAGAATACCCTTCATCGTCAATTTACCACCTTCACTCACACGCTTTACAAAGAACTTCTTAAGTGATTCGTAATTAGTAATAAACACCTCACACAAAGGGCTTCCATCAGCCTTCTTGCAATCATAAAAAGAATGCCAGGTCTGCCGGTTACTGTCATCAAGTATAATAGCACTAAGCCCGGCAAATTTCTTGAATTCACGCTGCCAATTCACTTTCAGAGCAGCCGGGCAAACAACTAACGTAGGAAATGATTCACCATAGATTACAGCTTCCCGGTGCGCTTTGACAACAGTGCAAATTGCCTGTAATGTCTTGCCTAATCCCGGTTGATCACCGAGTATACACCGTTTTTTTTCTACGGCGTACTGTACGCCCTCCAACTGATATTGATATGGTTGCAGCAACATGTAATGTTCTCCCACAAAAGGCTTCATGTCCGGTAAATCATAATTTATGTCTTCCGTGACCTCCCTCTGCTTAACAACAGAGCAGAATTGCATGTGTACGGCCCACTGGGCAAATCTTCCCACATACCAGGCGGCATCTTTCCCGAATGGATAACGTGAATCATTAATACTAACAAGCCACGCCCGGTCAGTACCGTCGTAGCGTGGCTTGCTTGGTATCGTTTTTATGACCTCAACCAATTTAGGATGATACTCGAACTGAATCCGGTATAGATTAGGGGTTTTAGTCACATAGATAGGTTTCATGAAGCAGGTTCTAATACAAATTCTTCGTGTTCAACAGTAGAGTATTCACCTTCTCCATCCTCTTCTTCGTCCGTTCCATCTGTTTTATCAAAAGGATCCTCACCTTCCTTAAACTCAAACTCTCTCTGTATCTCAGAGCATTTGTTTTCAGTAACATACAACTCGGCTTCATAGAGGAATTTATGTACAGCATCCCGGAAATCCTCACAGTGTACATATTGCTCGTTGTCCGGGTCAAATCCAATACCAGGAGAACAAATATTGAGTACTTTATTCGTCATCAACGTTCTCTTTGCAGTCAGCACGCATACTTCAAAAGAAGAATCACCGCCAATACTGACACCGGTAACATCAAACTTTTTAAAAAACTCATCTTCAAGACAGGATGCAGGACGTTCCCAGTTTATATAACCGGATTCTTTTTGTTCCGTAATCTCAACCATAAATGGTATAAGATTCTGAAGCGCATTTTTTAAATCAACATGAACAGGGTTTATGCCTCTAAATACAATGTCATTGCCTTCCAAATCGGCATAAGAGACCTCTAAACAACCCTTCTTGGTCATTTTAGCTTTTGAAATCCTTAAACTCATTATTCAATAAATTAAATAGTTATACTTACCTATGTTGATACTCACTGATAAACTCGTGATAATATTTATCAGCAGGTAATGGTAGGTTTATTCCGAATTCAGCAGCAGCATCAGCCTGAACCTTATCCATGAAATTTTTCATCTGGATCGTATTAAGTTTCGATGTACTGCCTACGACAGATATGGCATGGCCACTCACACAGATTTGGCGGGTAAGGAACTTCCTGCAGTAGAAATCATGTATATCTAACTTGTCTGTACCGGTTTCCTTCTCGATGCAAGAAAACCACAACCACATCAATGCATTTTGTGACAGTGTCCTCGGCTCAACTTTTCTCTTTATACTAATAGTATAAATACCATTTTTAAGCGTAGAACAGAGATAGTCAAACGATTTATCCATAGTGACTACCCCGTCTCTTTTTGTTAGAATAGCATCTGCCATAATTTAAAAAGGAAGATCAGGTAAAGGTACTGAATCTTGCTGATACGAAGAAGACTGGTATGTAGGCTTTGGAGCAGGAGACTGGTAACTCGATGTGGGCTGTTGCACAGGAGCGGGAATCGGAGCAGGAGCAGCCGGCTGTTGAAGCTTTGGAGTGAGCATTTCCATATAATCGACAAAAACCTCTGCAATATAATACTTTACTCCATTTTTATCATAACTACGTGTTCGCAATTTCCCTTCCAGGTATAACTTGTCTCCTTTATGTATATACCTTTCCGCAAGCTCAGCGGTTTTATTCCACATTATTACATTATGCCATTCGGTACGCTCAGGAACCTGAGTTCCGTTTGCAAGTGTATAGCCTTTATCAGTAGTGGCAAAAGTAAACGAGGCAACTTTAGCCCCCCCGTCTAACGCTCTTACATCGGGATCTTTGCCAACTCGCCCGATTAACATGATTTTATTCAAACTCATTTGTCTTCCTCCCTTATGGTTACGCGAATACTATCCGCCTTGGTTGTGGACTTTACATATTTAGAATAAAGTTCCGGATGCTCCTCTTGAAATTTCTTTGAATCGAAACTCTTACTCTGTGAAGATGGAGTGTAACTAACACGCAATCTTCCGGCATCCCAAGATTTGACGCCATTCTCTCTCATAGCCGTTTTCAACTTCTCCTTATACCCTTTCTGAATTTCGGATAGACTGGAAAGCTCTTCCTCAATTCCGACTATGGTATTTACAAGCTGCATTGGGATCAGTAATTTATCATCAGCAGGAACAAGAGCATTAGATTGGTATTGTTCACCTTTTATTTCGCACTCAAGTAACTTCTTGACTTCAGAATCGGGTTTACGCTCAATCTCAACCAACTCGGATTTATCACCTCGCAGCCAAATACCAAACAGCTTATCAACTTTTATTAGCGGATTCTGAAGTTCAAATAAATAAGCATAGATTGACAACTGCCAGCTCAGGTATTCTAAATCCAAATTAGCAGTAGTTTTGATATCTCCAAGAGAAATTCGTTCATCCTTTTCCCATACACAATCTATATTCGATGCAAAATGCTCATTGTCTGAAACAGTGTACTCGTTGGCAAATGCTTTATAACCGGCATTCGTTCGCTCTTTCAAATAGTTTTCAGCCTCAATACTCTCAGGTGTGAATCCTGTAGAATCGACAAACTGGCATTGTGCATGAATACGACTACCTTTTTCGGCAGCCCTCTTCAATATAAACTCAGGAATATCTTTATATTTATTCGGGAACAGCTGCCGGCTTATCATTCCTGTTATTCCCTGCAACAGTTTGTCACCTAAAAGGTACGTGTGGTTCTCTTCATTAAAAACCACAGCAGATTTAACTAATTCTATCATTGCTTCTCATTGTTTGGGTGGGTAAGATCTTCCCATCTCCATTGTTATATTTCTAAACTCGTTATTATTTTGCATGGCCGGGTGTTTAGCCCAAACTCTTTCAAGTTCTTCCCTGCTTTTTACAGAGGTCATTTCATAAATTGCCCTATCCAGGTCAGCACCAGTGAAAACAGTACCCGAACCTTTGGTTTCAGTTTTTGTATTGGGTCTCTCATCTACTTTTTCTTTCGTCTGACCGAAAGTATAACGCACACGTCCTTTGTCATCTGAAATAGCAATACCGGTTATTTCTTTTTGCTGATTGTAAACAATCTCCTTTACTTTAAGCTTAGTATATAAACCATAAGAGCCCGATTTACTTGAATATATCTCGCTTTTGTCCAGTTTAATCCAAATGAAAGGCCCAGTATAAAGTTCCCGACCTATACCCCAATTGAACCCCGCACGCTTAAAAGCGTCTGAAGCCTGACCTTTCTCTTTTTCCGTATTGGACTCAGTACCTACATCCTGCTTTGAGACCCACTCTTTTTTATCATTATCCCAAATGGATAGCGTACAGAACAAATTGCCATTTACGACATCGTGGGTACGTTTCCAATTCATAGGACCGAATACCTCATCAAGCAATCGCATGTCCACCCTCGCATCTTTGTAAAGCAACAGAGAGCAACCGGAGCCATCACTCTTCATACTTCCAACTCTGCATTCAATCTCAGATGCCAAAAGAGGTCTAATAGAATTGAGTTTGTTTTCTACAGATTGCTGAACTACTGGTTCAACTTTTTTACTTGCAGCCATAATTCTTTTTGTTATTGGTTTGACTTTTAGTTTATTACATCAGTAAAGTTATCGTTAAATGACGAAGTTAGCAAACGGAAACTTCGCCATTTTAGCGCCATTTTTATAATGGGTAATATGGAGTTCTTGGTTCTCTCCCATTACTCAAGTCAAGTGTGCGATAGTCGTTCAGAAGCTGCTTACTGAAATTAATTACACGTAAGCATGTGATTTCTGAAAACATCCCAATATGGGTATAATCAGAAGGTAGATCAAGCATTCTTGAAAGCCATGCGTAAGCTTCAGTTTTTTTCATGTAACCAAGCTCCCAAATCTTATCGAAATACTCGTGAGCTTGATGCTTCATTTTACGAAGTGGCCTTCGTGCAACTCTTCCTAATGCTCTATTAGTACCCTTGTGAACTCCTACATATGCATCACATCCAGAACACAAATAGATCATTCCGTATGACCTTCGATAAACAACAGAACTATCGACAAACTCTGTTGGATTACCGCAATATGGACATATCTTCCCAGCGATAATTAGTTTTTGTCTTTCGGTTAATTCCATAATAATACATTAATTGTGGACGGTAGAGGAATCGAACCCCTCCCACTCGTTTTGAATTGGTTGCGCAACACGAAGCTCTAACCGATAAGCTAACCGTCCGAGGAAAGATATACTATCCTCACGAACCGTACACCTTGAATTAAAACACAAATACAAAACTACATGATACTATTAATCACCTTCATGGGTTTGCGAAGTAGAAAGGAGTCGAACCTCTAAACTTTGCAACAGGATTTTTCGTTTCAGTGTCTGATTGTGCATATGTGGGGATTTAATAGTTTGATTTTCCCACTCGTGATGCTATTCGTGCATTGTCACCACTGAAACTAAGCGTCTACCATTCCGCCACTACTTCATTTCGTTGCCAGCCGCTGCTGGCAACTTTGATTGATTTGATTAAAATATTAACCTTTGATTGATTTCACCCTCACGGGCTACTTGTGCCAAGAGACGGATTCGAACCGCCGACCTCTGCTTGTGGTGCTCTCCCGTTGAGCTAAGAGTATTTCTTGAGAGACTCGAACTCCCAACCTTCCACCACACACAGCGCTCTATCCACTGAGCTATCCAAGCAAATGCCCGGATTTTTATTCCGGGCTAATCTAATCACAAACGTTAAAATCATCCTCACGGACTTTCGTGCAAGTCCCGGCATCGAACCGAGAAGAAAGCCACTTTCCAGAAAACTAACACCTAAACAAAAACTATATGGCAAACGACCTATTATAAAACTGGAAAGCCCTTATCTTGCATCCTTGAATACTATTCCTTTTTAGAAATTTTCTCCTCGTATACACCTCGGAACACATACATAAGAAATACCATTATAATAATGATCACAGAAGCTGTATACTCTTTATAACTGGCATTTATGCCATCCCCTAACCAAATTGCCGCCCAAATGCCAACAATAGAAACTACATTTTGAGAAATTCTTAATGCTTTCATCTCTTAGATTTTTTGCTACGTTTACTTTTCTTGTTTGAGCACTTGCAATGCAGCAACACCTGAGCTGCATTGCAACGCCACTTCCCATTTTGTTTATTGACAGGTTTATCGCTATCAATTTTACCTGCCTCAATAAGACTGATCAACTTCTTTTCACCCCCTACTATATATGCTGATTTATCTTTTCCAAATGCCTCTGATGACATTATACGGAGTATATTATCAAGCAAAATCATAGCCATTCCAGGTGTGATAATATATCCGCGAAGAATGGATATATTATCGCTTTCTTGTAACAGTGACGATCCCATTATTTTGATCTGATTTAATTCCCCACTTTTTGTCCGGCTCTTTATCCTTCAATCTATATGATATCAGATTGAGTATGTAGGCACGGCTGGAAATAGGGAAAATTACTTCTGCATCTTTCTCCATTTCACGGATGATGCACATAATACTTTTCTTTTTTTCTTCCATATTGATTATTAATTGATTAATAGTTTCCTCCGATTCAAGACTATTCGCTAATGACCAAGAACCGGAGGATTTTCTTATTTTTGAAGTGTCTAATTAAAAAAATAAGAAATATGAATAATGAAGAAAAAGTAGTTTCAAACTACAAAGAAACTTTAGAGAAAAAATTGAATGGACTTTCAGACTCCAAAGTAATCTACTGACAATTGCATCCGCTACTTTCGCTGTACTGGTTTCTTTAAGCAATCTTTCAACAAACAACGATTGCAGTCGAATTTTACTATTGGTGGTAGTATGTTCAAACGCACTATCCATCCTTTTTTCGTGTATAACCATATACGAGAATCGAGCAATGAGCAACGTGATGATACGCAACGCTCAAAAACAGGTAGAAGAATATATCCTCTATAGCTTATACAATTCCAAAATGACCGCAACGCCAGCCGTACCACGCAAGAAGTTCTTCGTAGCTTGTGAATCAATTTCTTACATTTCATTTTTACACCTTTGATTTATATTTATTCTATTTTACACTAAAAAAAATCAGATTCAATATTTTCCAAAACGATTGCACTTAGTTGTTTCATCCAATTTCAATTGCTGCCGACGGAACTTATTTATCGCCCATTTCTCAGTTTTTTAGAACGACAATATTTTTTGCCAATTGGACAGTAGTAGTAATGTCATATACCAGTTCCTGTATATGACTCTTTCATATCTTTATAAGAAAATTCATTTATCTCAGCCGAATAGACTGGCTGCAACAACTGAAAGATGAAATCGGTGAACCAATCATACGAACATCCGATCTTTAGAATAAACAAGTGGAATTTATCGGGCAGGAAGAGATCTTCGACACACCGACTGTCTTCATAGAGCTCATACCCCTGAAATTGAGCAGCCACGAGGAGTTGGTAGAGGATATCTCCGACTATATCTACCTGGCAACAGAAAATATCAAAACAGAGTGAGCTGCGCCTGCGATTCTTGTTGCTGACGGATGACACCAGGCTCGGTGCTGACGTTGATCAGGGTGTAAGATGTCTTTTCGCCAATAGAGTATTTGGGCAAAATATAGCGGTGAAGTATTTCACGGTTACTCAAACCGTCTCTGGCGTGTTCGTCATAGGTGCATTACAAAATAAATACCCTCAATGAAAATCCAATTGAGGGTATCTATATGCATTTATTTATTATAAAAAATAGCAATAATATATTATCCTAATTTACATTTCCAAATCATGATCATTATTTTTATCTTTCTCACTTACAATGGAATTGAAAGATTCTATATACATCTCATCATCTGATAGGGTAATATATCCATGTTTTATATTCTGTTCAATATACAAATTGTCCTTTTCAGTATTTGTAAACATAGACATAAAATTTACATCATCACGAAACCAATATCTTTTAGCTTCATAATCCATTCCAAAAAGTGTTATCAGATTTCTACTACTTTGAGCCAATATCTTTGAACGTGCTTCTTCGTCTGCCCTACTTGCATCGGCAATATCATTAAGAGCCTTCCCAAAACTGTGTATAAATTTTTTACGCACCCTTCCATCTTTAAAGGCTTTTTGTATTTCATGTACAATAGAAATAGTATTTCCTTTAATCCATTTTATAGTACCCTCATGATCAAGCGGTAGAGTAAATTCTGCTCCCTTATACCTTTTATCATTCATAATTTTATGAATATGAAAACCCTTTCCCCATTTTATCTCCTCTCTTGTACCGCTTTTATGATTATCTATTCTAACAGTCTGTTTTTTCAAAATAGTTGCCAGTGTTTTCATTATATAATTTTTTTAGTTGATAACAGAGAAACAATAAATTTATGATACATACAATTTTTATTATTCCGTATTAAAGTCAAAAATGTAAATGTTATGTATTTGAATCTTCCTTTTTTTCTTTGATATCTGTATTAATAGTAAAAGATGCGAAATTATAAATACTGATTGCTATATCCTTCATTATCCATATTGAAAATAAAATGAAATATAGCGAAATGACTAAAAGCAATGCGTTGATAATACTAAGCGGTATTATATGAAACGGCATATTCACAGTCCCTATACTATTTACTATCAGAAGATAAAGAACCCCAAAACAAATAATCTTTATTGCAGCCGCAAAAGATGAGTTCAGCCCATTTAATAACTTATTTCCCTTTGCATTATGTTTCATCTTTTCACAAATTGGGGACCAGTACATAGACATTAATATAGCATAAGCAGCCAAAAGGATTGACAGCATTACAGGAACCACACTCAATCCAATCGTGATAACCTTAAACAGTTCAACAAGCATATCTTTCTCCCCTAAGTAGCTAATAACAGTTATAGTAACTGCTGCTAATACGGGAAAAATTGAATCTTTAATCAAATCATAATTCGTGTATGATCTGAACACCGAGTCCCAGCCAAATATTGAGTGTTTCTTTTCCATTTTTATTCTGAACCTTTATATCTTGTAACAACTTCGTTATATACAGCCATATATATACTACCGATGCTACTGAATCCAACTTTTATCTTTTCAATGTAATTCTCGGTGCGTATTCTATGATTTTTCCTTTTGGGTTTACTTCCTTTTTTCTTTCCTGGTATTAATTGGTAACCAGTGATTTCAGCAGCCCCATTCCCCATTTTGGTTACAAGGTTAATTAAGGAATCAACCATTCCTCCTTCAGTTAAATTTAGATCTTCATTTTCTGCTGATGATACATCCATATTTATCAATGCGATATTACCTTCTTTGGCCAAATCACTAAACGTTTCTTCAAACCCTTCTATATCATCCTTATTTCCGTAATTAATAGTTAGCTTAACGCGGTTAACATTGAGTTCCTTATACGCTTCTGTTATCTCATCTTTTGATGTAACGAAGTTAGAATGAACTTGTTCTGGTCCTAATATCTTAGTTGAAGCAGCATCAATATATTTTTTTATATTCTGAATTGTAACTTCACTGCCAGATAGCAAACATAATTTATGTACTTCTGGGATAAAATAGAATGTTGCTTTCTTTGTATTAGCATACAAATCTTCTTCACTCTCTCTACTTTCTATTTTTTTACTTTTTTGATTGAACCATGCATTATCTCTAATACCTATATAAGTAACAATAGTTCCTTCATACATGTTCAAAGTAGCAAGTTTTTCAAACCTCAGCAGCTCAATATAATTATCTCCTCTTAATGGTATCACAAAATCCAAATATGCCATTTTATTAAATAACTCCACATAAGAATCAGGAGCTTGATTATGTAACAAAACAATATTCAATAATTGCATTGTTCTCCATTGATGTTTTTCAGCAGTTTTAAACTGTCTAAATTTTGTTTTCATAATTCTTAGATATTCATGCAGAGTGCGCCCACAGCCGTTATAAAGCTGAAACCGATTTTACGATTTACACTCTACATGAATAGATTATAACATTATTGGGCATCGCAAATATATGAATTTCCAATAACTATGAACTATTTTTTACTTAAAATATACTTTCTCCATTTATTTTCTTTCTGTATTAATTTGACGATTTACGCAATTCACAAAATTTTCATTTAACTTGAAGTGATGGGCGGACTCGAACCGCCGACCTCATGCATATTAAGACATGCGCTCTAACCAACTGAGCTACACCACCTGCTATATCTACTTTTTTTTAACTCACATAACTCTTAAAGCAAATACCACGATTTGCCGACATAAATATGCCTAACTGTTTTATTTTTACAACGATATGGTTCTGACCTTTAACCACAGCATTATATCGTTGTCAAGTTGTGCCTATTTACGTAGTCCGCTTTCAGCAGAGGATAACTTGCAACCTCTATTTTTACCAATATGTCAAAGAACTCTTCTCTGTGTTCCCAGCCTCCCTTCAAGGGCAGGCTCACTGGCCGGGCTGGGTGCCGGTTAACCGGCTATCTTGGTTTGACTTAGTGAGGTCAATCTTTGCCCATTCGTGCAAGCATCCGATCACATAGTTTGTAGTTGCGTTCTAAATAGGCTTCCTGAGAATTCAAATCTCTATCAAACAGTTCCTCTGATATCGCTTTTAATTTTTCAATGATCTCTATCCGTCTTTCCTCACTGTCATCAAAGCTCAAGATATCAGCCAGCCCCTCAACTACACCGGAAATGGATGCAAGGCTCATGCCTTTTAATCTATTTGTGAATTCTTCCATGATTGATTTGATTTTGATTGATTACTTTGTCACATACCCCATTGCAAGATTTCCGCAAGGATCACTGTACAGGCTTGAAAGAGATAAATTCTTCTTTGGAAAAATAGATGTAGTACTTTCGCGAAATCTTATCTCTGCCTTATATTCATCCATTTTCAAGTGAGCATCTATCCAAGCTGTTTTAAGAGCAGACTTAAAAGAATAGCCGTAATTGCGAACATAGACCCAAGTTCTTTGGATGATAGCTCTAAAATTATACTTACCATCAACGATAAGCCTATAATCTCTTTTCTTAGAGTTACTTTTCTCTGTTTTCGGTTGGATACTTGCTTTTTTATTCATACTTTTGGAGTATTGATTGATTGATGATGCAAATATAAACGCATTTACGTTAATATCAAAACGTAAAGCCTAAATTAATAAACGCATTTACGTTAATTAACTTTTTGATTGATTATGAATGATGCAAGTTTGAATGGGAAGATCAGGGAAATTATCTCTTACTATAAGCTGTCTGACAGACAGTTCGCTATTAAAATTGGGGTAACACAATCCGTTATTGGTTCTATGTTTCAAAAAAACACTGAACCTTCAGCTAAAGTAATTAAACTAACGCTAAACGTATTTACGAACATATCTTCTGAATGGTTACTTCGCGATAAAGGCCCTATGTTAATTTCAGATATCAAATCCGATCCAAACATTGAACGCATGGAGCGTTTAGTAGATACGATAGCCACCCTTCAAGGTACAATCAACGAACAGATGAAGACTAATCAATTGCTCACTGAGGAACTTAGAAAGGCAAAGGGAGAATTAGCAATGTTGAAGAATGAACGTAATGCAGGATAATCATATTGACTACATACAAACATGAAAAAAAGCTTATTATTTATTTTAGCATTTTTGCCAGTAATCTGTTTTGCTCAAAAAGTAAATACACAGATTGACGATTTTACAGGAGAAAAAGTAATTACTACCTCATGGGAAAAAATATATTCCGGCGGCGCAACTGGTAAAAATCAAACACGCATAAGATTTAGGCACGAAGATGGTACAGACTTCATTGAATTTCGTATTTTCACTGATTGCGTAGCATCATATGATAAAGGAAAGGAAATTCTATTAAAGACGAATAGTGGTATTATAAAAGTCTATAATCTCGAATATACACTTACGAAACCAGGAGACTGGAATCCCAATGGAATTAATGACAAACTCGGAATCTATTTAACCTGCTCAAGTAACGAACTTAATAAACTCTCCAACGAAAGTGTCACAAAGATGCGAATTATGTTAAGTGATGGATATAGAGATATAGCTTTGAAGGGGAAAGATTCATCTAAACTACAAGAGTTATACAATCAATTCAATAAAGCTAAATAACAACATTGAAATGGAACTTAAATAATTAGCAAATAGTACTAAATTCATGGTTACTGGAAATAATATGACAGTATATGATTTAGAATATAGACTATATAATACCAAATTGGAATGAAACTGCAAAAGCTTGATAGTACGTAAGAATTTAAATGGTCAAACCATAAAAATGAAATCTCCAAACCAAATTTAAGATTTGATCAAGCAAAAGCAAATATCAACAATATTTCTTATATAAACAGATATTTTTCAATTTATTTAATTAAGAAGTAATATGACATATTTTAGAGAAGCCAAACCTGTTGATAATAAAGTTTATCCACTAACTATTACAGCAGAAGAAAAAGACAAAATATTAAATGCAATATTAGCTGCAGCTAATGGTAGTGCAACTGCCAATATTGATTATGATGATATCTCAAACATTGAAATTAGTAAGGATCAATACGAAATGGTACTGAAAGAGTTCAAGAAGAAAGGACTAATTGATTATATAGGATATGGTACTGAGAACCTTACGATAAATTCTGAAATTTCAAATTTCGCAGAAAAAGGTGGTTTTACAGTTGAAAGAGATTTATATACAATCAACTTTGATGTACTTGAATTGCAACTTAAGCGATTAGAGAAAGAATTGAGTCCAGATACGACTGCAAAAGTTAATAGCGTTATCAAAAAAGCTAAAAACATAACCGAACTCATAGCTGGACTCGCAACTTTAGTAGATAGAATAAACCTTTAAGGTTTACCCCCTGTATCAACTAACAAGAATTCTAAGATAGAAGCAGCTTGGAGTAGATATGATGCATACAAGGTCGAATCAGCAGATGGATTATAACGGTATCTTCTCGTTTTAACGTTCTTGATTTCGACATAACCATTAGCCATTTCACTCGCTAAAATTTTTAAACTTGAAATTGTATCTTTCACGTCTTGATTATAAGATGACCCTATACGTCTAACAGCGCAAGGGTTAACTTTTTCATCATTGGAAAAAATATAGGCTTTTTCCTCAGAAGATTCATTTTTATATATCCTTTTAAGGATACTCTTTAATAACGATTTCATAAATGCATTATTTGGTTTGACAATGCGCAAATATAATATTTAAAACAATATATAACATGAAACACGAAAATCTTGATAGTACATAAAAAAGTTTATTTCCGTATTCTTGTCGGAAACGTCTTTATATAATTGGAAATCTATTCAAAATCAAAACAGTACAATGGTTATTAAATAATTAGTCTAGTTTAGTTTTTGTGTTGAGTCGGAAGCCTGCAAGCGAGCATGAGCTTCCGGCTTTCTTTTTGCTGTAATTCAGCAAGTTACATTCACAATCGAACTTTTTTTATATCTATTAGTAGCCCATATTAGAGAATTAAAACAAATCATAATGTCACTTTTGACGCTATATAATGGTCGAAAAATGGTCGGATTATGGTCGGAAAACATGATACGATCGAAAACAGAATAAAGTATGGCTACATTTTCATTGGTAATTGTCCCAGCTAAAAAACTATCAGACGGGACACATAAAATAAGAATCAGAGTAGCACATAACTCTGATACAAGATTCATCACAACAGAAATTGTCGTTCGTGAAAACGAATTTAAGAACGGAAAGATAGTCCAACGCCCAGACAAAGATTTCCTCAACATAAAATTACAGGAATGGTACAACACATATTTTAAACGCTATCTTGAATTAGAGCATGCTGATTCATTAACTTGCGTACAATTGGTTAAGATAATAACAAACCCTATCACTGGTGAACAGTATCGCAAATTTGAGGACATTGTTGAAGAGTTCTTATCACAAATTGACGAGGAAGACCGGACAAAAACATACAAGCTCTACAAGTTAGCAGCAAATCGTTTTCTACAGTTTACTGGACCAAACTCTCTAATGGAACATATAACTCCAGTCCGGATCAATAACTATCTCAATAGTTTGAAAAGAGAAAAACTGTCAGGAACAACTATCAATATCTACACAACTCTTTTAAAGGTCATAATCAACTACGCAATCAAAATGAGGTATGTAGAATACAAAGTAGATCCTTTCGTTACCGCTAAGATCCCATCTTCCCGGAAGAGAGATACATATATCACGGTCGAACAGCTAAAGAAGATCAGAGACATGGAGCCAAGAAAATACAACGAATCGGTAGTACGTGATATTTTCATGCTCACATACTATCTCGCAGGCATGAACCTCGTTGATATGCTCGCTTACGATTTCCGTACGGATGAAATAAACTATGTGAGAACTAAGACCAGAAACACAAAAGACGGGGATCATATTACATCATTCACAATCCCAGAAGAAGCCAAACCTATCATCAAAAAATACATGAATAAGAATACAGGTCGAATAGTGTTCGGAAAGTACAAAACCTATGTATCATGCTATAATACACTTACACGGAAACTGGATACGCTAAAAAAGATTGCCGATATCAAACATGACTTCACATTATATTCAGCACGAAAAAGTTTCGTCCAGCATGGATTTGATCTTGGTATCCCACTCAGTACTTTAGAGTACTGCATCGGACAATCAATGAAAGAAGACAGACCGATCTTCAATTACGTTACAATCATGAAAAAACACGCAGACAAAGCTATTCGGGAAATATTAGATAATCTAAAATAATACTGTATATTTGCAGAATCAAGATAATACGGACATAATTCGAATTATTTTGGTTTGACTTTAGTGAGGGGGTGGTTCCCCTCACTTTTTTTATG
>ENA-OWPJ01000150-OWPJ01000150.1-human-gut-metagenome-genome-assembly--contig:-NODE-150-length-91496-cov-13.0469_pt1 | contig 91496 bp, 93 predicted proteins | sample MGYA00248264_ERZ651846 | MGnify/ENA primary metagenome ERZ651846 (study PRJEB26924, sample SAMEA4378271) | human gut metagenome | biome: human gut; feature: human-associated habitat; material: faeces...
GTCCAACCAGGACTCTTTTTTATTAGAATTTTCAGGGTTTTAAACACTGTTCAATTTTTCATTTTCAAGGTTCATTTCGTTGTTGCTTTTGTTCTCAGCAGCAACTCGTTTATCTTATCACAGTCGCTTGCGTTTGTCAACAACTTTTTTTATTTTTTTCAAACTCTCTTGAAGTTTGTTGCCGCCGTTCTCAGCGGCGAGTTATATCATATCAAATGCTTCTACAAATGTCAACAGTTTTTTTCAATTTTTTTATTTTATGTTTTTTAAAGCAGTCCAAAGACCAAAACTACTTCTAAAATACCTTTTCAGAATATTTTTCTATATAGAAATAATACACCCATTCCTCCAAGGTTTACGCAAATGGCAGAGCGCATCTCCATCAAGAGAGCATTGCCCTAGAAAAACTATGAATGATTTCTATGTCAAAGGAAACTATTTCTTTCCCTCTTTCTATCTTTTTTAAAGAAGTTTGTAATATATCCGTTTCTGTTTCGATGAATTCCGTAAGAAAGCTTCATATATTTGTAAATTGCCTTTTCCTCCTCCCTCACTTATAATATGTCATACAGACCCCCCCGGGGCAAAAAAGGAGGATAAACTGATTATGATGAAAAAACAATTGACTGCATTTTTTATGGCAGCTGCTTTATCTGCTGCTTCTCTTACTGGCTGCTCCGGCAGCACCGCTTCCAATAATCCTGCTGGACAGGAAACCACTGCTCCTGAAACAGTGAAAGAGGTATCTCTGGAGGATGTTTTAAGTGATATTAAAAATGCTTATGGCGAAAATTATATTCCCAATACAGAAATGGACGAACAAATGCTGAAAGATGTGATTGGACTTTCTCCTGAGCTCTGCGAATCCTATGTGGCAGAGGCTCCTATGATCAGCACCTTTGTTGAAACCTTTATCGGCGTACAGGCAAAAGACGGAAAAGGCGATGATGTAGAAGCCGCCTTAAATGCATATCGGGATCGTCTGGTAGGCGATACCATGCAGTACCCCATGAATATTGCCAAAATTCAGGCGTCTCAGGTTGTGCGCCATGGCGACTATATTTTCTTTGTTATGCTGGGTGCTCCCAGTGATGCTTCCATGGAAGAAGGCGATGAAGCTGCATTAGAATCTGCTGCCGAAAACAATCAGATTGCCATTGATATTATCGATGGATATTTCAAGTAAGCCATGGTATTCAGCAGTCTTTTATTTCTGTTCCGCTTTCTCCCACTGTTTCTGGCGCTGTATTTTGCAGCGCCGAAATCTCTCAGAAACGGAATTCTGTTTTTTGGAAGCCTGATTTTCTATGGCTGGGGAGAACCTGTATACATCTCTCTCCTGCTGTTTTCCACTCTGGTTGACTTTATTCACGGCAAGCTGGTGGGATATTTTAAAGAGAAGGGAAATTTAAAAGGCGCCCGCTTGGCGGTCGCGTCTTCCGCTGTTATCAACCTTTCCCTACTGTTTGTTTTTAAGTATACGGATTTTGTTATCCGCTCCTTCAACGAACTGACCGGAAGCAGCTTCCCCCTTCTGGGGCTGGCTCTTCCCATTGGTATTTCCTTTTATACCTTTCAGACCATGTCCTATACCATTGATGTCTACCGCGGAGAGGCACCTGTTCAGGACAACCTGATCTCTTTTGGTGCCTATGTTTCCATGTTTCCTCAGTTAATCGCCGGTCCTATTGTCCGTTATCAGGACATTGCCGCTGAATTAAACTGCAGACGGGAAAATCTGGAACAATTCTCTCTGGGTATCCGTTATTTTATCATTGGTTTGGGAAAAAAGGTGCTTCTTGCCAATCAGGCCGGAGCCCTCTGGACTGAAATCAATGGCATTTTGCCCGAGGAGCGCAGCGTCCTTATGGTATGGCTGGGAATTCTGGCCTTTTCCTTCCAGATTTATTTTGATTTTTCCGGCTATTCCGATATGGCAGTCGGCATGGGCCATATGCTGGGCTTCCGGTTCCCGGAAAACTTCAACTATCCATATATTTCCAAAAGCATTACGGAGTTCTGGAGACGGTGGCATATTTCCCTGGGAACCTGGTTTAAGGAATATGTATACATTCCTCTGGGCGGCAACCGGAAAGGCGGTCTGCTTCAGGTTCGCAATATTTTGATAGTATGGCTTCTGACTGGAATCTGGCACGGTGCCAGCCTGAATTTTCTAATGTGGGGAGTATATTTCGGAATTTTGCTTCTTTTTGAAAAATTCATTTTGAAGAATATTTTGAAAAAACTTCCTTCCTGGCTCCAGCACACATATGCCTGTCTCCTCGTGATCTTTGGCTGGGTGCTGTTTGCATTTGAAGATCTGCATGCCGGACTGGCCTATCTGCTGCAAATGTTGGGAGTCAGCGGTCTGCCCTTCTCCAATGACAGAACTCTGTTTCTTCTGCTGGGAAGCCTGTCTCTGCTGGTATTTTCTGCATTCGGCTCTACGCCGCTTCCAGCTAAACTGGCAGACCGGTTCTGCAAAAAAGGCCGTACGATACTGGAACCTCTGTTTTTAGGAGCTGTTCTGTTTCTGTCCATTGCTTACCTGGTGGATGCAACCTATAACCCATTTTTGTATTTCCGCTTTTAACCGGAACCTGGAAAGGAGCTTATATGAAAAAGAAAAACAAATACCCGGCCGTTTTGACGGGACTTTTCTGCGCCTTTCTGGGCTGCGGAGCTCTTGCCTCAGTTTTCATGCCGAAAAAGAGCTTTTCAGAAACAGAAAACCGTTATCTGGCCCAGATGCCTTCTCTTACCTGGCAAAGCCTGAAAAGCGGAGCCTTTGGCACGGAATATGAAACCTACCTCAGCGACCAGTTTCCCTTCCGCGATCAGTGGATTGGCATAAAAACTACCGCAGAACAGCTGCAGCAGAAAAAAGAAATTAACGGAGTCTGGCTCGGAAGGGATCATTACCTTATAGAAACCTTTTATCAGGAAGATCTGGATCCGGAGCTTTCCGGCAAAAACCTGGATCGCCTTTGTCAATTCGTCAGTACCCAGGAGTCCCTGATGGGAAAAGATCATGTGCGGGTAATGCTGGTTCCGTCTTCCTCTGAAATTATGACGGAAAAACTTCCGTCCTTCGCCGCCCCCTTCTCCCAAGCCGCCATTACGAACCGCCTGGAAGAAAAGGGCATTGGCAAAATGCTGGTTCCTGTCCGGCAGGCCCTGTCAGATGCCAAAGAGCAACAGGAGCCCTATTACCGCACGGATCACCACTGGACCTCCTTCGGAGCCTTTACCGGCTACCAGGCCTGGGCGGCATCTCTTGGACTTGATTCCTTTAAGCCATCTGATTTTCAGCAGGAAACCGTTTCCGATCACTTTCTCGGAACCATTCACTCCAAGCTGAATATTCCGGTACAGGCGGATTCCATTGTTCTTTACCGGCCAAAAAAAGAACCGGTCTGGAGCGTCTATTACGACGGCTCTGACAGTCCGGTTCCCTCCCTCTATTCTATGGAAGCGTTAAATACTCGTGATCAGTACCGGGTATTCTTAGACGGCAATCATGGCTGGACAAAAATCAAAAATCACAGCCAGGCAGACGGAAGCAAGCTCCTGATTATCAAGGATTCCTACGCCCACTGCTTTGCCCCCTTTGCAGCTCTTCATTTTGAAGAGACGCACATGATTGATCTGCGCTACTATAATGGAAAAATCAGCAATTTCATAAAAGAACAGGGTATTACCGATGTTCTGGTTCTCTACCAGATTCCCGGTTTTCTGAAAGACCGGAATGTCAGCAAGCTGACCTGGTAAGCCATGCTGATATGATGTAACTGTTTGGCCATGCGTCTTCTTGCCCGCTTACAGCGGACAGGAGACATGGCTGAATTCTTACGGTATTATCTGTTTTTTCCGCAGCATTTCTTATACTTCTTTCCACTGCCGCAGGGACAGGGATCGTTGGGATAAATTTTTCTTCCCGCTGTTTCCTTTTCTGCTTTGACATTTCCTGCCAAAACGGAGCCTGACGAACCTAACGGCATCCTTCCGTCATTTCCTAAAACAAAATCATCCCCCTGAACCTCTACCGGCGTATGGCCTCTGAGAATCAGCTTCCGCGTATTGTTGGCAGCATTGGATTCAAGAGAGATAAATCTGTGATATGCCTCCTCTGATGGAAATTCAAATCCGGAATTCTTCATCCAGTCCAAAGTGACAGCCAAAGGCTCTCCCATGCAGGCATGATCCCACAGAACAGACAATACTGTTTCCCGGATTTCCTCTCCGGCGCCAAAAGTCTCCTCCAAATATTCTCCCAACTTCCGATACCAGATATCTCTGGACGGATATCCATGACGGGCGTAATCCTCTGCCTCTTTTGCGTCTGGAATATAAAAGCTCTTTCCGCTCTGGCTGTTTTCAATTTCCTGATATACGTCATTAAACAGAGCTTCTATGGCAATTACCTTTCCATTCTGAAGCTGGCAGCTTCTGTATTTCTTCGGAAGGCTTTCAAAAACCCTCTGGAAGTCTGCAGAACCTGCATCCAGTCCGCTGTATTTTTTATACATTCGGTACACAATTTCCTGTGGTGCTGATGCATAAAACAACTCCACAATCCGCATACATACCCACATCCAGTACTGTTCCCGTCTCTGGAGCCGGTATTCCGATGTGTTTATTGCGGAAAACATATCTCTGACATCAGCAGCCACCTCTGTCTGTTCATCCTCGTAGGCAATCAGATAATCCAGCTCATAGATTGGAAGCAGAAGTTCCAGCTCTTTCTTATCCGGGCAGAAACATCCTCTGTTCAATGCCCGCTCCATAGCTTCCATGGATTCCTCCGGAACGGTCATCAAACGTTCCTTCATTACTTCAGGACGCAGCAACTCCTCAGCCAGCTTCTGAGCCAGCTCGGCATCTGCCATCATCCTGTATCCTGCCAGGAAAATTTCTTCTGCAATATGTTCCAGATCCTCTCTGTCATAGGCATTCAGATAATCTCGAAGCAGCGGACCTCTCCGCATTTCCTCCTGGCCGAAAGCATCCTCCTGGCTGAGGCCTTCCTTCTGCTCTTCGCCTTCTTCCTGTCTGTCCCCCCCGTCTGCCAGGAAAAATCTTTCCTGCAGCTTCTGGTTCAGTTCCTCTGGAGCCGTCCATTTCCATGTTTCCGGATCATCCTTCTGCTTCAAAACAGCAGGAAAACAGGGTTCCTCCTCCAGAAGCTTTTCGATCTCACATCGAAATTCCGGCTTTGTTTCTCGACGGAAGGTAAACCACGCTTCCGTTTCCATCATAGGATCAATGCTGGTTTCAGAAGCATCCTTATATTCGAACGGGGGTCTGGCAACCGCCGAAGCATCTCCCTGCCATTCTCTAATCTGCACCTTTTTCTGGAAAAACTCAAACTCATACCAGGCATTTTCCGCCGTCTCTGTCACAACCTCCAGAATCGGAGCCAGCTGAGAAAAGGTAATCCCCGCCGGTACCCGGCACCGTTTCCATACCAGGGGCTTCGAATTTTTTATGGCAATTTTTAACTGATAAGCTTTCATTAACAGGCCTCCGTCTTTTTTCTATACATAATAATTCCATGAAAACAACAGTTTAGGACGGTCTGAAAAGGCCGTCCCCAACTGTTGCCCATTAGATTTTAATATGTATCCAGAAAAATCACAAGAGGAATTTACACAATATTCAGATAAACCTTGTGTGACGGTGCGGGGAATTCCTGATCAATCCACTCCAGTTCTTCCTGCGACAGCACAATCCTGTCTGCCCCTGCATTATCTAGCGTATGCTCCTTTTTCCCGCTTCTGGGAATTGCAATCGTACTCCCATCACGAATCGCAAAAGCCAGAAGAATCTGAGAAATGCTTGCTCTATGCGCTTTTGCCACCTTCTTCAAAACTGAAGATTCATAAAGCCCTCTGCGCAAATCCCCACCCTGGGCCAACGGACAGTATGCCATCAAAGGAATCTGATGCCGTCTCAGCCACGGCAGAAGATCATATTCGATTCCCCTGGACGCCACATGATACAGTACCTGATTTACTGCACAGTTTTTTCCTCCAGGCACAGACCACAGCTCTTCCATATCTTCTGTATCAAAATTGGAGACTCCCCAGCGCCGGATCTTCCCCTCTTTTTTCAGCTGCTCCATACATGCCACCGTCTCCTCCAGAGGAATTCCGCCTCTCCAGTGAAGCAGGTACAAATCAAGATAATCCGTTCCCATACGCTCCAAACTTGCCATACAGCTTTTAAATATGTTTTTCCGTCCTGCATTGTGAGGATAAACCTTGGAAACCAGAAACAGGTCACTTCTGTCCATCTCCCTTATGGTCTTTCCAATCAAAAGCTCTGCCTTTCCGCTTCCATACATTTCTGCTGTGTCAATCAGTGTCATACCTGCGCTGATCCCTGCTGTCAGCGCTTCCTGCTCTCGCAGCTCATCTACCTTCTGTTCCCCCAGAAACCAGGTTCCCTGACCCAGGGCCGGAACCTGCGTCCCGTCAGGCAGAACTACATAATGTTCCATCGCATTCTCCACTTCTTTCTCTGTTACTTTATTCTGAAACTCCTGATATTTTCATTCCGGTACGCACCATGCGGAAGGTTCTGTCTGCGGCCTCTGCATACAGCTCCTCTGCCCGCGAGAGAGCTTCCTCCAGATCCATCGCTCCGTTTATGGTTGACATTATGCTTTCCACACCAAAGTCATACATTTTTTCAGCGCCGTCACCGATACCGCCAACAATCGCTACAGCTGGAATTCCCTTTGCCCTGCATCTTAATCCGACTCCGCTGGGAACCTTTCCAAACGCTGACTGCCAGTCCATACGGCCTTCTCCTGTCACGACCAAATCCGTTCCTTCCAGAAGACTGTCAAAATCCATCAAATCCAGCACAGTTTCAATTCCCGATTTCAGATTTGCATGAAGATATCCGCAGAGAGCTGCCCCCAGACCTCCTGCTGCTCCGGCTCCGGCCATCTGCTCCACATCCATTCCATTTCTTCTCATAACGCCGGCATACTGCTTCATTCCCGCCTCCAGACGGTCAAGAATATCCGGAGTTCCTCCCTTTTGCTTTCCAAAGGTATAAGTTGCTCCGTCCGGTCCTGTCAGTGGATTATTCACATCGCACATAACCGTGATCTCTGCTTCTGATACAGCTGGATGAAGACCGCTCACATCGATCTTATCCACCTTTTCCAGATCCCGTCCGCGACCTTCCAGTGTCCGGCCCTCCTGATCCAAAAAACGTACTCCCAACGCCCTCATAGCGCCCATACCGCCATCATTGGTAGCGCTTCCGCCGATGGCTACGGCAATCTTTCTGTATCCCTGCTCTAACGCATCACGAATCAGCTCTCCTGTTCCATAAGTCGTTGTCTCCAGAGGATTTCTTTTTTCCACCGGAACCATAGGAAGACCGGACGCGGCAGCCATTTCAATCACCGCTCTGTCACCGTGGAACACACCGTAAGAAGCCGTTGTTTCCTCCATCAGAGGACCGTGAACCTTTACCTGACGGTACTTGCCTCCGGTTACAGTAATCACCGCCTCAACTGTTCCTTCTCCTCCATCTGCTATAGGCACTCCCACGGTTTCACAGCCCGGAAATATTTTCTCTGCCGATGCTTTCAAAAGGCGGATAATCTGCTGGGATGACAGGGTTCCTTTAAATGAATCTGATGCAAATAATAATTTCATAGCCCCTCCTGAACCATTAATTTATTCTGTAAAAATACATAAACCGGCCAGATTGTGGGGGATGGCCGGTTTATGATATCAATATATGGCAGTAAATTTTTCTTGTTTTTGTTCGTTCCGATTACAGCAGTCCTGCTTTTGTCATCTCTGCTTTGATCTTGTCCAGAACCGGTCCCTCCGGTGTTGCAAGATTCGGAGTGTAGGGAAGACCGATATTGCGTCCCCGCAGGTTAGCCATATCCTTTGCTGCTACCGGGAAGCTTGCGCCGTCCATGGAAAGGCGAACCGGATTCAGTTTAAACTGTGCCTCCAGAGATCCCTCCAGATCTCCCCCGACATACTTATTATAAACGTCTGTAATCAGCTCAGGCATAAAATTTGCCGCAGTGCAGACACCGCCTACCGCTCCGTGGCACAGAGAAGCATACAGCAGGGTATCCTTTCCGCCGAATACCTTGAATCCAATGTCTCTGTTTCTCCGGATAAACTCAGAGGTCTGGGTAATGTCTCCGCTGGTATCCTTCATTCCTACAATGTTGGGAACCTCATGGGCCAGACGCTCTACCAGATTAGCTGACAGAGTATATCCTACACGTCCAGGGTTATTATACAAAAGCACGGGAAGTTCCTCCACTGCATCTGCAATCGCCTTAAAATGGGTAAACAGCTCTGTCTCCGTCGGCTTTAAAAACATGGGCTGCAGCACTGAAATTCCTGCTGCGCCGCCTGCGGCTGCCATTTTAGCAAGACGAATACACTTTTTGGTGCTGATGGCTCCGATACCAAAATATACCGGGACACGCCCTGCCACCTGATCCACAACGATTTTCAGACCGCGCTCCATCTCGTCTTCTTCAATCACATAAAACTCACCGTTGCTTCCATATAACAAAATTCCGCTTACTCCACCGTCAATCACATAATCCACTTGACTGCGAATTGCCTTCTCATCAATCAGTTCATCCTGATCAATGGGTGTAATCATCGGAACAACGACTCCCTTGATAAAATCTGTATTCATACCCGTCTCCTTCGTCCCCTGGGATTATTTTACAATGCTGGTACCGGAAATTTTCTCGTAGTACTTCACAATACTTGCGTGATCCTCTTTATCGCAGCCTTCTGTTCTCAGGAACTGCATAACCTCCATCATCTGAGCAGTCAGAGGAGCCGGAGAACTGATAGCATGAGCTGCGTTCAGTGCGTTGGTCAGATCCTTAATATGCAGTTCAATACGGAAGCCCGGCTTGTAATTGCCATCCAGCATCATTGGCGCCTTTGCATCCATAACGGTAGAACCTGCCAGTCCTCCGCGGATTGCCTGATATACCAGCTCCGGATCCGTTCCTGCCTTCTTTGCAAAGGTCAGCGCCTCTGCCACTGCAGAAATATTGATTGCGACAATCATCTGGTTTGCCAGCTTTGCTACATTTCCGGAACCCAGCTCGCCAACATAAACAACAGAACCTGCCATAGACATCAACATATCATAATATTTGTCAAACAACTCTTTTTTGCCGCCGCACATAACAGAAATGGTTCCGTCAATTGCCTTTGGCTCTCCACCAGATACAGGGCAGTCCATCATGTCAATGCCCATTTTTGCCAGTTCTGCGCCGATTGCCTTGCTCTCCGTCGGGTCAATTGAGCTCATGTCAATAACAACCAGTCCCGGCTTTGCACCTTCTGCAACACCATTTTCTCCCAGAACTGCTGCTCTTACATGGGGAGAATTGGGAACCATAGTGATTACTGCCTCAACCTGGGAAGCCAGTTCCTTTCCACTTTCTGCAGCTGATGCGCCGCAGGAAACCAAATCAGCCACTGCATCTTTGTTAAAATCATATACAACCAGATCATAGCCTGCCTTTAACAGATTTTTTGCCATGGGTCTTCCCATAATTCCTAATCCAATAAATCCAATTTTCATGATATTTCCTCTCTTTCCTGTATTCCTGTGCCTCAGGTATCTATGACTGCATTATAGATATCACAGCGAAAAGAAACAATGGTTGAATTTCATAAAAACAGGATTTTTTCTTGTTCATCTGCCACAATCCTTCATTATTATTTCATATTCATTTCAAAATAATTGCATTTCATTTCTTTATGCAATCCCCCACAGTTTCATTTTTCTCCACAGCGTTGTTTTGCTGATTCCCAGCGCTTCTGCTGTTTTTTCCCGGTTTCCATTGTACTTTTTCAGCACAGCACGAATCCGGCGCAGTTCCTCCGGCTCTTCCTCTAACGTGCCTTCTCCTGGCAGATTTAGACCTGGCGCGCGGTCAGGGACAGAAGGTTCCGGATACAATTCTCCAAGCAGTCTTTTCACTGTGTTCTCATCAATGGAACGCTTTCCGGCTGTTAAAATCAGCCTTTCACAAAAGTTCTCCACCTGAAACAGATTTCCTCTCCATGGATATTCCATCATCACCGCCCTGGCTCCTGCCGTCAGAACATGAAACCGTCCATACCGCTCACAGCAGCTTTGCAGTGTCATATCCAGCTTTCTTTTCAAATCCTCTTTTCTCTCCCTCAGAGGCGGTATGAAAAGCTCCAGTCCAGACAGAAGAAAATACAAATCGCTGCTGATTTTTCCTTCTGCCTCCAGCTCCGGCAGAGGACATTCTATTGTTATCATAATGCGCACATCGATCTTTCTCATACGGGCAATGTCTGCTCCGTGGCATACCTGAAACCGGATCAACTGACACAGACGGTACTGGTTTGCCAGAGTCAGCTCCTCTGCATTCCTAAGAAGCAGGGTTCCGCCCTGAGCCTGAAGGGCCGCCCCCCTGGAACCAAAAATCAAGTCCCTCTGTTCCTCGCCGGACAATCCCCGGCAGGGAATATCAAGAAACGGACCCTCTTTTCTGGGACTGCTGTTGTGAATACTTTCTGCCAGCATTCGTTTTTCCGTTCCCGGCTCTCCCCGCAGCACTACCGGATACCGTGACAGGGCATACAGACTGGCAAGGCGCACACATTCCTGCATGGCAGGAGACCCCTGAAGGATATCCTCAAAACGCACCAGAGGCGGAAGCCCCCTTTCCTCCTGCTTTCGCCTCTGCTCCTGCCGTTTTTCCTTCGTCCCTGCTCTGGGAGCTGTTTTATGACAGGTAATAATTGCCCCTTCTACCCGTTCCTCATAGAGAACGGGAGCAATTACTGCAAAAACAGGCGTGTGATTCCATTCCAGAAACAGAGAAGAGTCCTTCCCCTCCTTCAAAACCTGCCGCAGCACTTCCTCGCCCAGCAGGGGTGCAAGTTCTCCTACGAAAAGTCCTTTCAGCTGTTCCTGTTTTTTTCCAATAATATCCTCCATCACAGGATTTACTGCCGTAATCAGCCCCTGACTGTCCAGACGGATTACTCCGCTAAAGGAATAATCCAGGAGTGTTTCCATCTGGGCTGCTGTCTTTTTCTCCACCTTCATGGCATAATCCAGATTCTCTGCCATCGCCATAGCCTGACGCATGGAATCTTCTGTGGTGGAAAGAAATAGGGAGGGAACCCCTGCCTCTGTGGCAATGGAAACTGCTGTGTCTCCTCCAATCACCAGATCCACACCGTCCTCCACAGCCCTTCGCACAATCCCTGGAAGCTGCGCCCCCTGCTCTGCAAAATACATGCGAAGATCGATTCCGTAAAGCTCGTCAAAATAAGACATGTCACAAAACATATTCCGGAATCCCACTACAGCAATAACCGGACGTGATTTCGCCACAATCTGTCTGGCTCTCATCACCAAAAGAGCCATTTCCTGTGCTGTCAGAACAATTTCCACTACAGGAATATCGGTGTACTGTTTGATCAGGGATGCCTGAAGTCCTCTGGCAATGATAATGGATGCCCCGTCCGCTATGGCTTTTCTGGCCTCCATAACTGCATTCTCCGTAGAGATTACCCGCATTCCGTGAATGGTATATTTTTTCTCCTGTAATATGTTGTGAGCCTGATGAAGCATTTCCTCTCTGGACACCAGAAGTATTGTCTTTCCCATCTGTCTTCTATCCTCCCTGTATTTTTCTTCCGCTACCTTCCTCCTGCGATTACCTCCGCCCTGCTTCCTGTTCCTTCCCGGTTTCTGCATCTGGTTACCACGATTTTATGATCAATCCTCTCCTTCAGCTCAGAAACATGGGAGATAATTCCAACCAGCCGTTCTCCCTCTGTCAATCCCTCCAGTGCCTTCAGGGCCTGATTTAAGGCATCCTCATCCAGTGAGCCAAAGCCCTCATCTACAAACATGGCATCCAGGCGGATTCCGCCGGTTCTGGACTGAATTTCATCCGAAAGCCCCAGAGCAAGAGACAGGGATGCCTGAAAGGTTTCCCCGCCGGACAAAGTCTTCACACTGCGCTCAGAACCATTATAATGATCAATTACATTCAGCTCCAGACCTGCTTTTTCTTTTTTATTGTCACTGTCCTCCCTGCGTTTCAGCTCATACTGCCCGCTACTCATGGTCATAAGCCGCAGATTTGCCTTCCTGAGAATCCGATCAAAATAATTCATTTGTATATAAGTTTCCAGTTCGATTTTCTGCTTGCCGCTCAACGTTCCATTTGCAGTATCAGAAAGAGCCTTCAGCCACACATATTCCTGCTCAGCCTGTTCCATAACCTGCCGCCGTCCAATGACTGCATCATAAATATTCCTGTTATTTTTTCCGGCTGCATACTGAGCATCCCTTTCTCTGGAAAGTTCCTGCTTTTGTTCCTCTGCCAGCGCAAGCGCTTCCAAAATACCAGCTTCCTCCAGACCTTCGCTTTCCGCCAGCTGGCTTTTCAGCGTCTTCTCTGCCTGAATCAATCCTGCCAGCAGCTCTTTCTGCCTCTGATACCTCTGTCCGCTCATCTCCCGTGCAGACTCCAGCTGTGCCTTTTTCTCTGCCCACAGTCTGATTCCCGTTTCCAGCGCCTCCTTCGTCTCTCCTGCCGTTTCTCCCTGCAAGTCAAGAATTCTCTCCTGGTATCCCTGAAGCTTAGTTCTCTGTTCTGTCATCTGCTTTTCACAGCTATGGATCACCGTCTCTGCCTCTTTCCGATTCTTCTCTGTCTCCTCCCGGCGCTGCTCCAGAGTTTTTCTTCGTTTCTCCCAAATGCTGTTTTTCTCAAGCTCTGCCATAACCTGACACCGTTTTTCCTCCAGAACAGATAAAAGTCCAGCGGCATGCTCTGCCGTATCATAATCCTCCGCATCTGCCCGCACAGTCTGCTCTTCGGAGTTCTTTTCCATTCCATCCTCCTCCCGCAGTCTGCAAATCTCCTCTAAACGCTTCTGAAGCTCCTGACACCCCCGTTCATCTGCTGCTCTCTGTTTCTCCATCTCCCGGAAAGCATTTTCCTTTTGCTGAAATTTCTCCTCCCCAGCCTTCAGACATGCCTCCAGCTTCTCTTTCTGCTCTTTCTCTGCCTCAGCCTGTCTTCGGCGGCAGCTGATTTCTTTTTCCAAAGAAATCAGCGTCTGTTGCTCCTTTTCTGCCAGCGCTTCCAGCTGCTCCGGCTCTGACACTCCATACAGCGACATACCAGCCTGAGCAAGCTGTTCTTCTTCCTCCTCAAGGCGTTTTCTCCACTGTCCGGCTTCTCCGCTGAGCCGCTCTGTTTTTCCTTCTGCCTGATTTACTTCTTTTTCCTTTTTCTCCAGTTCTTCCTTCCCTGGTACGTTTTTCTGTACGCGGGCAGGCATAGGATGATGAAGAGAACCACATACAGGACATGCCTCCCCCGACCTCAGCTGAGCGGCCAGAATGCCTGCCTGTCCGTCAAGAAACAGCTGCTCCAGCTCTGTGTACTGTTTTCGCAGGCTGCGGCTGATTTCTGCTGCTGTCCCATACCTGGCCTGAAACTGTTTCAGATTTTCCGCTGCCGTTTTCCATTTGCTGATCCGTTCTGTCAGATGAAAAAGCTGAATTTTCCTATTTTCCAAAACCTGCTGTTCCCTTTGAATCTGCTCCAGAGAAAGCTCCGCAGCCTTTGCCTTTTCAAACTCCTCCCTGTCCTGCCTCAGCCTTTCTCCAACCTCAAAGGATTCCTTCTGAAGCAGAGACAGCTTTTCCTCTGTCAAGCTCAGCCTTTTCTTGGCCTGCTCCCACAAATTCCTGCCCTTCCCCAGCTCTGCCTGCTGCTGCTCCAGTCTCGCCTTTTCTGCCAAAAAGCGCTCTCTCCTGCCGTCAAGTCCCTGAAACTGTTCCAGTGCCTTTTCTATAGAATCCGCTTCCTCCTCCAGCTTCCCTAGCTTCTGTCCTTCTGCCTGCGCCTTCTTTTCCACTTGTGTAAGCGCCTGCCCCAGATCTTCCAGCTGTCTTTCCAGCTGTTCCATGGTACTCCATTTTTGCAGACGCTCTTTTGCCTGACGAATCTGCGTCTCCAGCAGCCCACAGTCCTCTGCAGCCTTCAAAGAAGCATCAGCTTCTCTCTGTGCCAGCTTCAGCCCCTCCTCGGCCTGTTTCCTGTCAGCCATCTTAACTTCCAGATCCTGCTCCAGTTTTTTTCTCTGCTGAAGCTTTTCTGCCCGCCCTGTTTCCCGCCTGATCGTTTCCTCCAGCTTTCTTAAAGAACTGTCCATTTCCTGAAGACGCTTTGCATCTCGTCCCAGAAGCTGACTTAAAATTTCCATACCGCGGACTGCTTTTCCGTCAAAATGCTCCTTCTTCAGCTCCTGAAATTCCAAAGACAGCTCCTCATCCTGCCCTGCATCTACTCCATCCAGATACTGGCTGATGCTTCGGCGCAGCTCATCATACTGCTTCCACCTCTTCTTCACCTCTTCCTTCAGCCGGTCCTGCACCTCCCGATACAGCCCCGTATGAAAAAGCTGTCTGAAAATCTCTCCTCTTTCCGCTGTTCCCGCCAGTAGAAGCTTCTGAAAATCTCCCTGAGCAATCATGGCAATCTGCGTAAACTGCCGGTAATCCAGTCCGGTCAGCTCCGTAATCGCTTTTGTAACCTCTCTGGCCTTTGTAACTGGCTGCCGCCCGTCCGGGAAAGTCAGTTCTGCATCCGCCTTCTGAACAGTCATTCCACTTCCTCTTCCCTTGGGCCGCAGATATTCCGGATTTCGACGCACCCGGTAAGTTTTTCCCTGATAGGAAAAGGTCAGCTCCACAAAGGTTGGCGTTTCCGGCGCTGCATATTTGCTTCGGAACATTCCCGACTCTCTGACCTGCCCGCTGGCCTCTCCGTACAGCGCAAATGTAATTGCATCAAAAATTGTGGTTTTTCCTGCTCCTGTATCCCCTGTAATCAGGTAGAGCCCGCCCTTTCCAAACTTTTGAAAATCAAGCTCTGTCCTCCCTGCATAAGGGCCAAATCCACTGAGAATCAAATATTCCGGTCTCATACTTCCCTCTCTTTGTCAATCTCTTCCATCAGTTTTCCTGCAAAGGCCCTCTGCCTTTCACTCATAGGACTGTTATTCTGCAGCTCATAAAATTCTTCAAACAACTCCAGGCCTGTTTTTTCCTCCAGCCTTTCTACAGCCTCAATCAAATGACCTTCCCTTGTCCTTTTGTTGTCATACTCCAGGCGCATCAGATTCGGATAAACCACCCTCAGCTTCTGCATTCCATCTGGCACATCTTCTTCGTCCGTCAGAGTAATCTGCACATAGTCCTCCCGATCAAACTGCTCATAAAACGATTTCGCCGTTACCTCCAGATACGTTCCCCTGAGTCTTCTCATATCGTGAAGCGGCTTCAGCGGAATGGTTCTGACCTGAATATTTCCTTTCTCCCTCAGTTCCGCCACTGTCACAGATTTTTGCTGCCCTGCCTCAGAAAAAGAATATTTTAATGGCGTTCCGCAGTACCGGATTGTTTCCCGGCCAACCTGCTGCGGGCTGTGAATATGTCCCAGAGCCACATAATCAAATGGCTCAAACAGCTCCGCACGAATCTGATCCAGTCCGCCCACAGCCAGCTCCTCTGATTCACTGAGAGATGCCCCGGTTACAAACTGATGAGCTGCCAGCACATTCCTTTTTTGCGGATCCAGGTTCAAATGAGAAAGAGCTGTGGCAACAGCCTCCTCACTGGTATCTGCCGGCTCATTTTCATAAACATGGCGTACTGCTGCCGGTTTTAAAAAGGGAAGAAGATGAATCCACACTTCCCCCCAGGAATCCTCCAGACACACACTGGTAAGCTTCCCATCATAAACCGGTGCCGAAAACACACGGCTTTCCCGCATCAGACGGCTTCCAAAGGCCAGACGCTCCGCTGAATCGTGATTTCCGCTGATGAGAAAAACAGCTGTACCTAATCTGGAAAGCTCCGTAAGAAAGTAGTCAAAAACCTGCACTGCCTCTGCAGACGGCACCGCTTTGTCATAAATATCTCCAGCCAGAATCACTCCATCCGGCTGCTCGTCCTTTACAATGCCAAGGATCTGCGCCAGAATATATTTCTGATCCTCTAGCATGGAAAACTCATTTACCCGTTTTCCAATATGAAGATCCGATAAATGTATCAATTTCATGGTATTGCTCCCTCTTTTTGTTTTTCTGTTTGCAAAGCTATAACCTCATGATACATGGAATTTAAACAAACCGTCAAGAAATTATAGTAACTATTCAGGATGGCGGGAGAACTGGCAGAAAAATTCGTGTCAAGCTTGCTTGTAAGCGGATTTTCCTTCCAGTTCTCACATCGAAGGAATCTCCGATGCTTCTTGCCCATTTTACCCTTCCGTGCTACAATACGTTAAAGAGTTTCGCAGGCGCGGTTTTCATACCCGGCGCTGCCAAAAGCTCTGATATCCCCAACCTTATCACGAAAGGAACCTTCAATGAAAAAGATTTATACAAAAGTCACGGAAAACATGAATTTTTTTGAGGGGAACGATCCCACAGAGCTGGCCCGTCAGTACCAGACTCCTTTGTACGTTTACAATGAGCGGATTCTCCGCCAGCGCTGCCGGGATTTAAAAAATATGGTTACTTATCCCCATTTTGTCGTTGATTATTCTGCCAAGGCCAACTGTGGTCTGGCATTTCTTCAGATTGTGCGCTCTGAAGGGCTGGAGGTCGATGCCATGTCTCCCGGTGAGATCTATATGGAGCGGATGGCCGGATTTTCTCCAGAAGATATTTTCTATATCTGCAACAATGTTTCTCCAGAGGAAATGCAGTATGCTATTGATGCCGGAGTGCGGATCAGTGTAGATTCCTTAAGTCAGCTGGAGCAGTTTGGACAGCTGGCGCCAGGTCATTCGGTTGCTGTCCGGTTTAATCCCGGTGTCGGAGCCGGACATCATGAGAAGGTAATTACTGCCGGAAAGCTGACCAAGTTTGGCATTGACCCTGAAGATATTCCCCAGGTAAAAGCTCTCCTGAAAAAGTACGATCTGAAGCTGATTGGCATCAATCAGCACATTGGCTCTCTGTTTATGACAGGAGATGCCTTCACTGCCAGTCTGGAACCACTCTTTGCCATTGCCAGACAGTTTCCGGATCTGGAATTCGTAGATATGGGCGGCGGCTTCGGAATTCCCTACAAAAAAGAATTCGGAGAGGCACCTCTTGATTTAAAGGAGCTGGGCGCGGCTATTGACAAGGCTCTCTATGCATTTTCTGAGGAATATGGACGTCCCCTTACCTTCCGTATTGAGCCGGGCCGCTATATTTCTGCAGAAAGCAGTGTCATTCTTTCTACGGTTCACTCCGTAAAACACAACCACGACCGCAAGTTTGTAGGCTGCGACTGCGGCTTCAATGTACTCCAGCGCCCCATTATGTACGATTCCTATCACGGTGTGGAAATCTATCGGGCGGGAGATCAGCCCTCTGAAAAAGAGGAAACCGTTACTATCGTAGGCAATATCTGCGAAAGCGGCGATATTCTTGCCAAGGATCGAACACTGCCGGAGATTATGAAAGGCGATACGCTGTGTATCCTTGACACCGGAGCCTACGGCTTTACCATGGCCTCCAATTATAATAATCGTCTTCGCCCTGCCGAAATTCTCATTCGCGAGGATGGACAGGTTGTCCTTACCAGAGAACGGGAGCAGTTAGAAGACCTGATGCGCCATGTTATCCCCCTGGAATCTGTATAATCACATTATCCGCTTTCCCGTCCGGAGCTTCCATCAAAACCGGACGGGAAAAGCAGTTTCTTTTTCTGATTTTCCTATTGCAAATTTTCTCCCCTATTTGTATAATATATACTGTATACAAAATAATACAAAAATACAATCCAGAATCTATTTTTTGTTCTGCGATTTTTCATGAACTGCAAAGGAGAAGTGCCATGATTAAGCATCTTGGACTGAAGGCCTACGGCAAAATCAATCTGGGACTGGACGTACTCCGGAAACGGGAAGACGGCTATCACGAAGTCCGCATGATCATGCAGACCGTAGGAATTTTTGATCGGATTGACCTGATTCGCACTGCAGAACCGGGCATTCAGGTAGAAACCAATCTGTATTATCTTCCCACCAATGAAAACAATCTGGTTTACAAGGCTGCAAAGCTCCTGATGGATGAATTCCAGATTACTGAGGGCGTTCAGATCCGTCTGAGAAAATTCATTCCTGTAGCTGCCGGCATGGCTGGAGGAAGCAGTGATGCAGCCGCTGTCCTGTTTGGAGTAAACAAAATGTTCCGCTTGGGACTGAACACTGCCCAGCTGATGGAGCGCGGTGTAAAAATCGGCGCTGATGTTCCCTACTGCATTCTCCGCGGAACAGCGCTTTCTGAAGGTATCGGTGAAATTCTGACACCGCTTCCCCCAGTACCCCAGTGCCAGGTTCTGATTGCAAAACCTGCCATCAGCGTATCCACCAAGTTTGTTTATGACAATCTTCACGCCAATGCTTTAAAACCAGATCAGCACCCAGATATTGATGGAATCCTCCAGGCCATCCGTGACCAGGATATTTACGGAATCGCCGGACGCCTGGGCAATGTTCTGGAGACAGTTACCATAAAAGAATATCCTATTATCCAGCAGATCAAAGACACCATGCTGGAAAGCGGAGCTATAGGCGCTCTCATGAGCGGCAGCGGTCCCACGGTCTTCGGCTTATTTACCAATCCAAAGGCCGCCCAGACTGCCTATGAGGAGATGCGGTTCGGCGCCTTCTCCCACCTTGCCAAACAGGTTTATATTACAAATTTCTATAATCAGAAGGAGCTTTCAAATCATGGAACAGAAACTGAAAGTTAATATGAATGAATATCTTCCTCTTCGGGATGTGGTTTTCAACACTTTGCGCCAGGCAATTTTAAAGGGCGAGCTTGAGCCGGGAGAACGTCTGATGGAAATTCAGCTGGCTGACCGCCTTGGCGTCAGCCGAACTCCTATCCGCGAGGCTATCCGCAAGCTGGAGCTGGAAGGCCTGGTTTTAATGATTCCCAGAAAAGGTGCCGAAGTTGCCAAAATTTCTGAAAAAAGCCTGCGGGACGTATTGGAGGTTCGCCGTTCCCTGGAGGAGCTGGCCATCGAGCTTGCCTGCCAGCGTATGAGCGACAGTGATATTGAGGATCTGGAGCTTGCTCAGAATGCATTCCGCGAAGCTGTCACAGCCGGAGATGCCATGACCATTGCAGAAACAGATGAGCACTACCACGATATCATCTACAACGGCACTGGAAATAACCGTCTTGTCCAAATCCTCAACAACCTGCGGGAGCAGATGTACCGCTATCGCCTGGAATACATCAAGGATGCCGAAAAACGTCAGATCCTTGTAGTCGAACATGAACAGATTTTAAAAGCTGTCCGCGGACGCAAAGCATCGGAAGCCAAAACCGCAATCCGCGAGCACATTGACAATCAGGAAATCACGGTTTCCAAAAATATCAAGGAGCAGAAATGACTACTGTGACATTGTCACAGTAAATTCTTCTGAAACCTGTTATGATAGCTTTAAGAAAAAGGAAATACCTTTTACGTTCTGAAGAATACTGACGATTTCATGATAAAATAACAGATGAAGCAGGAGGAAAACTATGTCTATTTTCAGCTTTTTCAGAGGAACCGATATTAACCAGGCAGTCCACAACTGCCGCCAGACTCCCGGCGCTGTGCTTGTAGATGTACGCACTCCCCAGGAATATCAGGAAGGACATATTTCTGGAAGCGTCAATATTCCCCTTCAATCTCTGGGGCGTATCAGCAGTCTGATTTCCAGAAAAGATACCCCTGTATTCGTATACTGCCAGTCAGGCGCCCGCAGCCGGCATACTGGGCCAGATGGGGTATTCCAGCGTACAAAACGCCGGAGGCATTATATCCTACTCCGGCCAGGTTGTAAAATAATTCGAAGAGCCGCTGCTCCACAGATGATCACTCAGCTGTGATGCAGCGGCTTCATTTTTATGCCTTACCAATCAAACGTTTCTTTGTCTAATTATCCTTCGGTCAAAAAGCACTGTCTGACATCATAGAAATAGGGCAGCTCTCTAAAAAAATATCCACTTGCTGACGGATCAACTGAACTACTTCCTGTAAATATGGATACTGCTTGTATGCCTGTTTTGAATAAAACAGACAATACTCGCTTTTCGTATCAAAATCAGAAATAGGAATCGCTACAAGCTCTCCAGCCAGAACAGCATCATACCGAAACAATGCTGGATAAAATGATAATGCATAGGTCTCTGGATGTCTGCGAACCATATCAATCACGCTATTTACAGACTCTACCTGGACAATCTGATTGTTCATATTCATAATTGTTTGAATTAGTGCTGTAATAGGTGTAATACTTTTCTGAATCGAATCCATCTCTGGCAAAGACAGACAATAATCTGATAAATCCTTCAGTGACACCTGCTTTTTTTCTGCCAGTGGGCTTTTACGGCTGACAAGGCAGGTATACTCTCCGCCAAACAGGTTGTCTGGTTTATTTCCCTGACGCATCACAAGATGCTGATATTTTTCATCATAACCGCATGGCAAAATAACTATATTGGGATTTTCTGTATTGGCTGATATATTCATTTCCGGAGCCGCATTGCATGTACAGTTGATCTTTAAATCTGGATGAAGGTGCTTGAGTTTTAAAAGAACATCCGGCAAGAGAAAATTAGGAAAAGAAACATGAGTATAAATATTGAGTGAATGTAATACTCTCTCCTTTCCCAGAGAAAGCCATCCATTACAGTAAGAGACGATCTGTATAGCCTCTGGAAGAATCTGACGTCCGGACTCAGTCAATTCAATTCCTGATTTTCTTCGGATAAACAGCAAAAAGCCCAGCTCCTCTTCCAAATTCTGAAGCGTTTTAGTTAAACTGGGCTGTGCTACGTACAGCTTTTTTGCCGCTTCATTAATTGAATGTGACTGTGCTGTCACAATAAAGTATTCTAAAGCCTTAATTGTCAATTATTATCCCCCCTAAAAAATAAGGTTATAGCTTTTTATCATATCCCCTACTTTTTTACATATTATACAAATTCTTTTCACTATGATACTATGTTTTTATCAACTATGTCAAGCATGTCATAAAAAAGAAAGGGGAAACCAGAATTATGACCAAAAAAGAAAGAATGCAGAGAGTATTTGCAAATCAGCCGGTAGACCGAGTTCCAGTAGCATTTTTCCATCATTTCACCCCTGTTGAAGAATGGAACAAGGGCCTTTCTGTTCCCGGCGCTATCGAACGCAACATTGAAGGCCATCTTCCCGCTTTGGAAAAGTTCAATCCTGATGTTATTAAAATCATGAATGACACCCTTATGATGATGCCGCTGGACGTATCTTTTGTAAAATCTACTGCGGATCTGGAAAAAATCCAGCCCATGTCCATGGACTGTGACTACGCAAAAGCTCAGATTGATTTGACCAAACGCGTAGTAGATATTTATCGTGGCAAATGCGATGCCCCCATTTATGTAACCGCCTTCTCTGCTGCCTGGGTACTCCGCAATTCCTTGATGGCCAGTGATGATCTGCCTGTTGCTGGCGCCAGCGAACCGTTGATGCGTAAACTTATGGAGGAAGCTCCGCAGGCTATTGCAGACTGTCTCATGCGAATGTCCAAGGGAATTGCTGAACTGAACAAAATTCTGCTGACAGAATGCGGAGCCGATGGTATTTACTTCAGCTGCGCCAACCAAGCCAATTTCTTCTCCAAAGAATTCCACGCCAACTATGTTGCCCCCAGCGAGCAGTATGTTCTGAATGAAGCTAAAAAAATCCGTGATACCCACATTTTACACATCTGCGGTTACCACGGAAACGGCAACGATTTAACCCTCTTTACCGGTTACAACGCTGCTGCTTACAGCGTAGCTGTCAATGCTGAGGGAACTACCATGTCAGAAGCAAAGAAACTATTCGGTGGAAAAGCGGTTATCGGCGGATTTGCCCAGGATGGAATTATTTACAAAGGCAGCAAGGAAGAACTGAAGAAAGCCACTTGGGATCTTTTGGATGAAATGGGACAGATTGGCGTTGTTCTGGGTGCTGACTGTACAGTACCCACTGATATCGATGACACCCGTTTAAACTGGGTTCGGGAAGCATCGGAAGAGTACGCAGCTGCACACAAATGAACCTCAAACACAATAGAAAAGAGCGGATTGCAAAATGAATCAACAACAATACGATAATTATGTAAAGATCCTGCATTCCGAGCTGATTCCCGCAATGGGCTGCACAGAGCCCATTGCGGTAGCATTCGCCGCGGCCAAAGCCCGGAATGTATTAGGCTGCATGCCTGAAACGATAATCGCAATATGCAGCGGCAATATTATCAAAAATGTAAAAAGCGTCATTGTTCCCAATTCAGGAGGTCAGCGGGGAATTGAAGCTGCTGCCGTCCTGGGTGCAGTAGCAGGCAAATCAGACCTGGGTCTTCAGGTCATCAGCCAAGTTACACCAGAGCAAAGCGCCGAAGCCAAAATTCTGCTTTCCAAAGGAATGTGTACCTGCAAGCTGGCCGAAGGGGTGGATAATCTTTATATCCATATTATTGCCTCCGCTGGCGCGAACTCCGCTGAAGTGGAAATCCGCACAAAGCATGACCACATTTCCCGCATTATAAAAAACGGTACTGTACTCTTGGAATCACCAGATATCCAGACTGAAGTCAGCGGAGACAAAAGCCAGCTCAATGTAAAAGATATCCTGGATTTTGCGAACACAGTAGAACTGGAAGATGTTCAGACGGTATTAGAAATGCAGATCAAATGCAACAGCGCTATTTCAGAGGAAGGGCTGACAAATACGTGGGGCGCCGCCGTAGGACAAACCATCCTTGAAGATGAAGGCTCCAGTACCCTGCAAAAAGCGCGGGCTGCAGCAGCTGCAGGCAGCGATGCCCGCATGAATGGCTGCGCCCTTCCAGTTGTCATCAATTCTGGAAGCGGAAACCAGGGAATTACCTGCTGCATGCCGATCGTAGTTTATGCCAAAGAACTTGGCAGCAGCCATGAACAGCTTTTACGGGCATTGACTCTAGCTAATTTGGTGGCTATCCATCAAAAACGCTATATCGGAAATCTCTCTGCATACTGTGGTGCAGTTTCTGCCGCCACTGGCGCCGCCTGCGGTATCGCCTATCTGCAAGGCGCCGATTATGATCTGATCGGAACCACCATCATTAATTCCATTGGAACTACTGGCGGAATCATCTGTGATGGAGCAAAATCATCCTGCGCTGCAAAGATTTCTGCTGCTGTAGAGGCCGCTGTGCTTGGCTATGGAATGGCCCGCCGAGGCCGCCGTTTCGAATTTGGCGAAGGAATCGTGGATGGTGATTATGAGCAGACTATACGCAATATTGGATGTATAGGACGGGAAGGCATGAAAACTACAGATGTGACTATTCTGAATTTAATGATCTCCCCACCTCAGGACAATAGCTATATCCACGAAGGCGAATAATTTTGAAAGGAGTCATTTCTCTATGGAAAATAAATCTAGTACGTGGGAAACCTTTAAAATCTGGTTTGGACTGGGCGCTCTTATGTTTGGCACATACTGTGGTGCAAATATGGCTTCCGGTGTCTATGCATCCCAGTATATTGTCCCCTTAGGCGGCGGCTGGGCCTGGGTCTGGCTGGCTGTCTTCTGTGTGATTATGTCTTTCTTCTGCATAATTGGTTTAAATGTAGCCCGGGCTTATAAAGCCAGTAACTACAATACCTTCTATCTGGCGCTTTGGGGACAGCATAAATCCGATGCAAACCCGGTGTTGAAAACGATCGTTACCGTCTTTTTTGATATTTATACCACTCTGTTTGGCATGGTTACTGTAAGCGCCACCATTGCTCTGTTTGCACAGCTGATGAATTCTCTGTTTGGCATTCCCAGCGCGGCAGCCAGCATTGCCGGAGTCCTTTTATTCGCTCTGCTGACTGTTAATGGAGCCGGTTTTCTGCGTAAATTTAATGGCGTAATGACCATTACCCTGCTTGTTTCCCTGATCGCAATTCTAATTGCAGTTGTAAGCATACGAGGCGACGTTCTGGCGAAGCAAATGGGCAATTTCAGCGAAGGTCCCAATTGGGGGCTGACCACAGTATCCGCCCACACCTCCATGTTTCTCTCCTACTGTCTGACTACAAGTACTTGGGGCGCCACATTAAGTAACTACAGCGATCGATTACGTGGTCAGAAGGATGTCATCGGATCCGGTATCATGATTGGCGTCATGGTCACCTTACTGTTCGTCCTCACCGGAATCATTGTACTGCCTTTCATGCCAGAGGTGGCTTCTGACAGTGCTCCAATCCTGACCATATGCCAGAAAAACCTTCCGGTAATCCTTACGGCAGTATATTGGGTAGTTGTTGTATTTTCCGTTGTTTCTACCGCTCCCAGCTTCACATTCAACTTCTCCAATCGTTGGATAACTCTGTGGAAGGGAGATAACATAAACCAGAAAGTTAAATTTTTCGTTCTGTCAGGAAGTTATCTTCTGATTTGCTGGATTATCTCCAATATCGGTCTGATTGCCATTGTGCAAAAAGGCTATACTCTGCTGGGTAAAGTAGCACTCCCAACCATCGTGCTTCCTCTCCTTATTTCCATCTACCGTATCCATAAAATGGAAAATAACCAAAAAGGAAATTCAACAATAGCATAAAAACAAATTATACTCATACAGGGCCATTGTAAAAGCAGACATCTATCCTGCTTTTACAATGGCCCCTTCCGAATCTTTATTTTATTTTTTGTGACGGTTCTTCTGTCCCAACACTCAGCGCTTCTTGTGCGCTATAAACGGTCAGGAAACCGTATGAGCAAGCTGCTGCTATTTCTTTTTCCGTCATTTTTATTCTTCTGCTTTATTCCTCCGTATTCTGCTCTTCTGGCTCGTCTTCCAGAGGATGGAACTCATCGTCATCCCGTTCCTCCTTTTTCGGAATATACTTATCAAAGATTCCTACAAAGAAAAAAGAATTTGCATAAGCCAGCAGTGGAAATCCAAACAGAAATACCAATGCCGCAAGCATCGGAACAAGAAGTCCTGCTGCAACCAGCAGCACATCAATGGCCAGCATTCCTACAGAGTGAAAAAAGTGACGGATTGACATGAAAAATGCATTAAACAAGGTTCTCTTAACCGGGTTATAAAACTTGGCCTGAAGAGGAAATACAAATAAGGTAACGCAAATCCAAATAATCCCAAAAGCCAGGAAAATAGCCATCATCACGGTACGCACGGTTGAACTTTCTGTCTGCACCCGCATAAAGAAATACAGATCAAAGCCGATAATTGCACCTATTACCATAAGTATCAGCCAGATAATCGTTGCCTGTTTAAAATTTTCCTTAAAGGATTTAAAAAAGGAACGAATGGTAGGTCCGTCTTCATCCCGTACCAGCTTCATCGTAACATAATAAACCGCTGTTGTAGAAGCGCCCATAGTAACGATGGGAATACTGCATACCACCCATAAAAGATTCAGAATCATAACATCAAAAAACTTTCCGATAAACCGCCAGACCGGGTTGTCGTAATTAAATAGTGAAGAAAGCATTCTTATCCTCCTGTTTTCTACTCCGATCCTTCTGCGGAGTGTCTTTTCTGCTCAAAGAGCCTGAACGTATTATAGCGAAAAAAAACATAAATTGCAACGTTCCCTCTGATTTCAGATTTTTTTGTGCCATCGCTGGTCAGTTTATGATATACTTATCCCATGGCGGCTCTGCCGCAGACAAGAAAGATAGAAAATGCTTTACAGAAAAGGAATGACTGCTTATGAAAATTACAGAAGAAACCATGCGCCAGCAGCAGGCTGGCTCCTCCTCCGGCAATACGGAAACCTCTCCCGCGGATCTTCCACCTGTCCATCAGCCTACAGAAAAAGAAAAGCTGAAAGCCATGTCTCCCAGGGATGAAGCCTGGTATATCTGGACCTATTACAAATTTCATATTTTCGGCGCTCTTCTTCTTGTTATCGCCCTGTATATTGTAGGATCCTCTATTTACAGAACCACCTTTGATACGGCCTTTCACTGTATGTATCTGAACAGCCGCGGTGAATCTGATATTAATTCTGAGCCCATCGAAAAGGACTTTGCAGAGTGGATGCAGTTCGGAAAGAAGGAGCTGGTTGTTACAGAAACAGCTTTTGTTTCCTTTGGTGAAAAGGCTACAGAATACAGCTATGCTATGATGGCAAAAATCACAGCCCTTGTTATGGCTCATGATCTGGATGTCATGATCGGAGATACAACCAGCACGGATCATTATGCTTCCATCGGCGGCTTCGAAAACCTGGAAACCATTCTTCCTCCAGATGTGCTTGCGCTGGTTCAGGATCGCCTTTATTATTCCAAAGACGAAAACGGCAAGGAATATGCCTGTGCCATTGATTTAAGCGGCACAGAATTTGCAGAAGGCTCCAATCTGTCGCAGGATACTCCGCTTCTTGGTCTGGTTGCCGGTTCTCAGAGAACCGATCACTCCATCGCGCTGATCCGCTATATCTTTGATCCCTCTGTGACAAAATAATAAGGTATTCCAAGCTTCTTTAAAAGCCGGACAGACGCTGTGTTGTCCGGCTTTACTGCTGCCCGGATCCGGCAGGAAAACTCCTGCTCTGCATAAGCAATCACGGCTTCACAGGCTTCTCTGGCATAGCCTCTGCGCCTGTAAGGGCGGAAAATATGATATCCCAGCTCCAGCCACGCTTCTTCCTCTCCTTCTGCTTCTCCGGCACTCTTCTGCCCGTCCTCTTCCTGTCCTGCCGATACTCCGGCTGTCCCCACCAAAGCGCCGTCGGATTTGCGCACTACTGCCCAGATTCCATATTCACAAAAACGATACTGATGCCGGATATAGGCATCTAAAAGCTCCGGTGTATAAAACACCCTGTCGCTTTCTGTCTCCTCCTCTGGCTCCTTTAAAACCCTTGTCCCATCCTCTTTGGTAAACTCCCGTATCAGAAGACGTTCTGTCTCACAAATTCTCCACGGAAGTCCCAGACTGCGGCGGACAATCCGCTCCAGATATACGTCGTCCACTCCTGCCCGCCTGATCAGGTCTTCTGCTGTCTGCTCTTCCCCCACAAATGTCCCAGCCGCTCCTCTTCCCGCATCCTTCTGGTTATTTTCCCTCTCCCACTCAGGCTCTGCCTCTGCCACATATTCTGCTCCCCACAGTCTTGCCGCCCCGCCTTTTTCCGCTAAACCAACAAAGACTCTCCCCGCCGCCTTCGCAGCAAGGAGAGTCTCCTGCTCATCGGAAAGAATAACCGGGTACAAAACTCCGTCAACCAGAACCTTCCGCTCTGTTTTCATTGTTTCCGGATCACCTTTCTCTCTTTATTCACTGAAAAACAAATCTTCTGCGTATCCCTCAGGACAGATTAGCACTTCTCCGGCTCGCCATACTCTTCGCCAAAGGTTTCAGCAGTCATAGATTTGATTTTCTGCTCCTTCAGCGGTCTGTCGCTGTAGTCTGTGCGGGTTTCCGCGATCTTATTTACCACATCCATTCCCTCTACAACCTTACCAAAGGCAGCGTATGCGCCGTCCAGATGCGGAGAAGTCTTGTGCATAATAAAGAACTGGGAGCCTGCAGAGTTGGGCATCATGGATCTTGCCATGGAAAGTACGCCCTCCGTATGCTTCAGATCATTCTGGAAACCATTCTGAGAAAATTCGCCCTTAATGGAATATCCCGGGCCGCCCATGCCGGTTCCCTGAGGACATCCGCCCTGAATCATAAAGCCTTCAATCACTCTGTGGAAAATCAGTCCGTCATAAAAGCCCTTATTTACAAGACTGATAAAATTCTTCACTGTATTCGGTGCAATCTCCGGATAAAGCTCTGCGCGGATCACATCTCCATTTTCCATGGTGATAGTAATTTCTGGATTTTTCATTGTAAAATCTCCCTTCTGATACGATAATCGAAAGCCACGGCTATTCCGTCCGCTTTCCCTATATCCAGTTTAATGAAAGTCTGCCGGATTGTCAACAGCAGAACGTCTCATTCACATTCTGTTCATAATTCATTCAAAAACCTTTTACATTAAGAACACGATTTCTTCACGATTTCCCCGTATACTATAACCATAAACAACAAGACGCAGTTGTTTATGAAACGCTTATAAGATTTTTTTCATAATACTCGAGCTGATAATACACATTATCAGCTCTCCTCCCTTTTTTACCTCTTTATAATGTTAAAAAAAGAATCTCTCTATTCCCGGAGAGATTCTTTTTACTTTTAACCATATCCTGTTACCGAATACAAATATAAATCAGATACACAGTGTACATTCCCAGCATAATTAGACCTTCCATACGGCTGATCCGCAGTTTGCTCCTGCACAAAAGCCAGGTGATCAAACTGAATACAATCAGGCAGGCCGCATCCACAACCGCCAGTCCGTTTACCGGCACTGGTTTTACTGCTGCAGAAGCACCCAAAACCATCAAAATATTAAAGATATTAGAACCAATCACATTTCCCAGAGCCAGTCCATTTTCCCCTTTTCGGGAAGCAACCACAGAGGTTACCAGCTCCGGAAGAGAAGTTCCCAGGGCTACCACAGTCAATCCTACCAAAGTTTGGCTCATACCTAAGGCAAGTGCAATTTCCTTTGCACACTCCACAACAAGATCTCCACCGCATACAATCGCAGTAAGACCTCCTACAATGTAAATTGCGCAACGCAGAGGTGTAATGGATTTATACTCTTCTTCCTCTTCAATTCTGTTTGTCAATGCATCCCGTACTGTCATCGCTACAAAAAACGCGAACAGCATCAGAAGAATAATAGCCTCTGTCCGGCTCACAAAATGATCACCAACAATCATAAAAAACAGGGCGGCAGCTACCCCTACAGACGCTGCATAATCCCACCGCAGCTGTACTGCAAATGGACGAATCGCTCCGCAGGCTCCCAGCACAACCAGCAGATTAAAAATATTGGAACCAATTACGTTTCCCACAGCAATTTCATTATTTCCTGCTAAAGATGCCGTAGTGCTTACTGCCAGCTCCGGCATACTGGTTCCAAAAGCAACAATCGTAAGCCCGATAATAATACTGGGCACCCGCAGTGTCTTTGCAATGGAAGAACTCGCTTCCACGAAAAAATCTGCGCCCTTGATCAGAAGTACAAATCCCACAACTAAAAGTACGTACGTCAGAATCATTTTCCTTTTCCTCCTTTTGTAAATCCTCATGTCCCTCTATTCCGCCGCATGGCGATCCCTGCGGAGCGTTTTTATGTCATAGGACGTAATTTCCTATGACAGAAAGAAGCTCGCTTGCGAGCTTCTCCGCCTGCGGCGGGTCGCTTCTGCGACAAAATTCTCTTCCGCCGCATGGCGATCCTCGCGGAGCGTTTTTATGTCATAGGACGTAATTTCCTATGACATAAAAACAGCGAGACTTTTATTGTACCACAAGGACACAGTAAAAGTCTCGCTTATTATATGCATGCCGGGCCATATTTACTCCGCCTGACGCGGACAGCCGAGATGACGACAGTACACAGCGGCTGGAACCGCCAAGCTACTCCCTTTTCCATACGGTTTTACATTTTATTTATGTAGTATGATACTTTCTTTTCACATTCTTGTCAATATGGATTTTCCTTTGGCAAAAAGGAATCTGCCTGGATAAAATCCAAAGAGCAGCCAGGTTAGGCCACGCCATCAGCCCGTTCCACACATCAGATACCATCCAGACCACGTCCAGACGACAGATACAGCCAGCAAAAACCGCTGCCAGATACAGAACCGGATACCAGCCCATCCATATCTCCCGGCCAAAAATCCGTGTCCCCAGATAGGACGCCGTCTGCCGCCCCAGATAATACCAGGCAATGATTGTGGCAAATGCAAAGACTGTCATTGCCCCTGATACCAGACGTTCCCCCAGAGCTCCCAGGCATCGGGAAAAACACCAGGCAGTAAGCCTTGCTCCATCCAGAGCCGCCGGTACGCTTCCCACTCTGTGGCAAACACAGAGAATCACAAGACCAGTCAGACTGCAAATCACAATGGTATCAAAAAACACCTCAAACATTGCCCACATCCCCTGTTTCTCCGGTGTGGTATTCTCTGCCGCTCCATGAAGCACAGCCATACTTCCCAAACCTGCTTCATTAGAAAACACACCTCTGGACATCCCGTACCGGACACTTCTGCTCAGGAGAAAGCCGCCTACACCTCCACCTGCTGCCTCTGCAGTAAATGCCTCAGAAAATACCGTCTGTAATACTGGCCAGATGCTTTCTCTGCAGAAAAAAAGAACCATTACAGAAAATGCAACATAAATTCCCGCGGACACCGGCATCAGCTTTTCTGTCACCCTGGAAATTCTTCCGATACCCCCCAGAATCACCAGTGCGGTAAGAATCGTTATAAGTACAGCGCTTGTCCCGGGCCGGATCCCTGCACTGAAGTTTAAGGTTGTACTCATAGAATTTGACTGTACCATGCTTCCCATTCCCAGTGAAGAAAGAAGGGCAAGACCCGCATAAAAAATCCCCATACATCTGCTCCCCACTCCTCGCTCCATATATACCATAGGCCCGCACATCCAATGTCCATCCTGCTTTCGGTAACGGTATTTCTGTCCCAAAGCCGTTTCTGCATAGGCAGTCATCATTCCCATAAAAGCAGAAACCCACATCCAGAACAGAGCTCCCGGCCCTCCCGCAGTCAATGCTGTCGCCACTCCTACAATATTGCCTGTCCCAATAGTCGCTGCCAGCCCCGTACAGGCCGCCTGAAACGGCGTAATGCCGGAGTCCGCCATCCCTTCATTCTCCCTGTCGCCTTGTAACGGTTCCTCCTCCCAGATACTCCCAATGGTTTCTCTCCACCACTGTGAAAAGCCAAAAAACTGAAAACCGCCTGATTTTACCGTAAACCAGATTCCTGTAGCAAGAAAAATCATCATGGTCCACGGCCCCCAAACAATCACATGTATCGTTTCTGCCAACTGCTGCATTCTTACTCCCAATGTCTTTTTTCTATGTTTATGCAGCAAAGTCTCATTCCTATACCGGACACAGATTCTGTGCTCCTCTCCCCTTTCTTCTGTATCTCCCGTTCTTCTTTATTTCCCTTTTTCCTTTATTTGTCCCCTCGCATTTCATGCCCGAATATGGTATGATAGAAAGGAACACTACGGGAAATTTTAAGAGAGAGGGGGCAGTTTATATGCCTGGATTTACCACACATTATATTCTGGGAATGAAGGCCTTCAATGATCTTCCCAACAATCAGCTAAAATATATTATTGCCAAATATCGTTGGCTTTACCAGCTTGGACTTCAGGGACCAGATATGTTTTTCTACAACATTCCTATTCTCCGTCACAGAGATTACCGGAATGTAGGCTCCTATATGCATGAGCATCACATCCAGGATTTCTTCCGCTGCTATCTGGAAAATTTACAGGATATTGAATCCCGGCAGCAGAGAGAGGAAGGACTTTCCTATTTCTGTGGCTTTGTCTGCCACTATATTGGCGACTCCATTTGCCATCCTTATGTATATGGCAGAATCGGCTATGATGCCAAAAATCCGACTATGGAAACTCACGGCCTTCATGCCGCTCTGGAAAATGATATTGATGCCCTGCTTTTATGGAAATATAAAAAGAAAAAGCCTTCTCAGTTTAACCAGGCGGCAACCATTTGCCTGAACGGAATGGAAATGCAGTTCATCTCCCAGTTCCTGGCAAAATGTATCAATGAGGTCTATTACCCCATTACCTATGAAAACAGCTTCCAGGTATCTTCATCCATGATTTACCGCTCCATTCTTGCTCTGCGGTTTGGATGCCGCACTCTGGCCGATCCCTCCGGCAAAAAAACTGACCGGATCGCCTTTGTTGAGAACCTTGTGCTGAAAAAACCGGTAGCCTCCACCAAACTGGTCACAGATAAAGTAAAGAATCCTCGTCAGTGCCTGAATCTGGATCACGAGCTATGGTGCAATCCCTGGGATCGAAGACTTGCCTCAAGGGCCTCCTTCCCGGATCTATTCCGGTATTCTTTGCTGAAATGCAGCAACGTAAACGCGCTGATCAATACCAGCATCCATTCCACTCGTCAGGCAGATGCCCAGGAGCTGGAACGGCTTCTCCATGAGCTGGGAAGCTATTCTTATCACAGCGGACTGGCTGTAACAGACTGATTTTTTATTAAATAATATGTGGCAGCCGGAATTTATCCGCTGCCACAATAATGCTGTCTTTTCGTTTTTCTTTTTTACCGCATAATCTGATCGCCATCTTTTATACAGTAATGCCGCTTTACATGAAGCTTCTCCATCCAGCTTTTTGTTTCCGGCGTCTGGTAGCCGCCGCCTTCATTATCCCAAAGCCATCCAGGCGTAGGCCAAAGACAGATTTCCGGATCTATGGCCTGATAAACAGCTTCACTGACTCCATTCTGTCCGTGGTGAGCCATCTGCACAACATCAGATTTTAATGCCTCTGCTCCTGCCTGCTCCAGGAGCAAATCGCCACCAATCTTCTGCAAATCTCCAAGGAACAAAATCGATACCCCATGAACTACCATACGATAAGCAATTCCTGCATCATTGCCGTCCCGCTCTCCTATTTGCTCCGGTCCTGGCTCATAGCGTTCATTCATTACCGTCACTGTCACATCATCTACGGTAATCGTCTGTCCCCTCTCTACAATCTGGCATACTCTATCTGGAAGCTTCTCCAATTCTCCAATAATTGCAGCCGCTGTGCCATAATCTCCCGGTTCATGAATCGCATACCAGTCCAAATCTGCAAAATTATAATAGATATGCTGAATTTCTATTCCCGTATCTTCACCTTCTGCCTCTGTCTGCAAAAGATTCAAAAGAGCACCTACATGATCCGTATGCGTATGGGTCAGAAACCAGGCATCCACATGACCGCCTCTCCGACGGATTTCCTCCATCAGGTGCTCTCCATCTTCCCAACGACCGCCATCTATTACAATCAGATTTCCATTTTTTGTTTCTATTAAAAATGACATCATCTGCCCTTTTGTCTGATTGGAGAGCATCATCAGTTCAGCTCCCCCCAGAATCGGCTTCTCTTCCCCGGTTCCGCTGCTTTGCATCTCTCCGACTGTCACAAGCTGGCCGGAATTTTCAGGCTGCTCTGCGGTCCCCCTGGCATAGCTTTCTTTTCTCCATGTCATAAATCCTGTAGCAGCCAACACTACTGTCAGCACTGCAATCCCCCCGGATACCAGCCCTTTTCCAGCAAAGGTTCTTGCTGATTTCTGTTTTCTCCTGCTTCTCCCTGCCCCTGCCCTTCTGTTTTCTCTCTCCATTTCTGCCGTCACATCTTTCATTTTTTCTGCTATTTTACCAGAATTCCTTCTTTTTTGATAGACTCCCTCCTAAACTGAAAGAAATTCGCAAGAAATCCCTCTTGCATTTTTTCTCCTGCAATGCTAATATGTTCAATATAATTTAATTTTTAATATTTTTGAACATTTTACTCGCAGATATTTCTGTAAAACTGCTATAGGAGGTATTTTACATTATGAAAAAAGAACAAAATCGGGCTTCCGACACTTCGCTGGCCCGCCGGCTGGACTGGTTTATTACACTGATTCCCTTTCTCTGTATTGTGATTCTCTGTATCTGGTTTGTTCGCAATCCAGAACAGTCCTCCCAGCTTTTAGCTTCTATCCGCTCTCTCCTTGGGGATCAGATGGGCAGTTATTACCTGCTGATCGGCCTGGGTGTATTTTTCTGCTCCCTGTATATGGCCTTTTCCCGCTTTGGAAACATTCGGCTGGGAGATCTGGAAAAACCGGAATATACTTTTTTTCAGTGGGGCTCCATGATGTTTACTGCCGGACTGGCTGCAGATATTCTTTTTTACTCCTGCTGTGAATGGATCCTGTATGCCAATGAACCTCACATTGAAGAAATGGGCGGAATTCAGGAATGGGCCTCTACCTATCCTCTGTTTCACTGGGGACCGATTCCCTGGAGTTTTTATCTGGTTCTGGCCGTGGCGTTCGGCTTTATGCTTCATGTCCGCAAAAGAACCAAGCAGAAATTTTCTGAGTCCTGTCGTCCGATTCTTGGAAAGCGGGTGGATGGGTGGAGTGGTAAAATCATCGATTTCATTGCTGTAATTGCTCTCCTTGCAGGTACTGCCACTACTTTTTCCCTGGCAACACCTCTGCTTTCCATGGCAATCAGCCGCGTTACCGGAATTCCTCAGAGCGTCGCTCTTACCATCTTTATTTTAATCAGTATCTGCTGTATTTACACCTTCTGTGTCTATCTTGGAATGAAAGGCGTACAGCTGGCTGCCTCCTGCTGCGTTTATCTGTTTTTTATGCTCCTTGCCTATGTATTTTTCCTGGGAGGAGAAAGCCGATACATTATTGAAACTGGTCTGAGCTCCATTGGTAATCTGGTTCAGAACTTTATCGGACTGTCCACCTGGACAGATGCCCTGCGCACCAGCTCCTTCCCTCAGAACTGGACCATCTTTTACTGGTCCTACTGGATTGTATGGTGTGTAGCAACTCCTTTTTTCATTGGCTCTATCAGCCGGGGGAGAACTGTTCGCCAGGTTGTACTGGGAGGATATTCCTTTGGTCTGGCTGGAACCTTTACCTCCTTCATCATTCTCGGCAATTATGGAATGGGGCTGCAGATGCATGGACGGTTGGATCTGCTTTCTGTATATACAAAAACCGGAGATTTATATGCTGCCATTGTTTCCGTTCTGGAACAGCTTCCGCTTCCCGGACTGGTGCTGATTCTTCTGGTCCTTTGTATGGTAACCTTTTACTCTACATCCTTTGATTCCATTACTCTGGTGGCTGCCGCTTATTCCTACAAGGAGCTGAAGCCGAACGAGGAACCAAACCGGAACATTAAACTGTTCTGGTCTATTATGCTGATTCTGCTTCCCATTGCCCTGATTTTTTCCGAAAATTCCATGGCAAACCTGCAGACAGTATCCATCATTGCCGCCTTCCCTCTGGGAATCATTATCATCCTGATCCTGGGAAGCTTTTTTAAAGATGCCGATGCTTATCTAAAAGAAAAGCAGAATGAAAAGACTTTATAAGCACTAAAAAGAAAGCACTTTGACACACAGCCGAACCGAAACAAAGTCGCGTCACCATCCCTTTTCCTCTAACGAGCAGTGTGCATACTCGCGGAACATTTTTGTATCTTTCGATCAAATTTTCTATAATACAAAAGAGAATCGCCAAAGCCGGTATCTATTCCGCTATTCTGGCGATTCTCTTTTATATTATTTTTTTAATTCTAAGCACGCAGTTTTCTGCTCTGGCCATTTCGCTTCTCTGTTCCAATACTGTGAATCATAGCGCTGATATGCTTATAAACCAGCACCGTAATCATGGAAACCACAATTCCCTTAATCACATTAAACGGCCCTACACAGATAACAGCAAAAGTCCACACATTGCTGACTGCCGGGTTAATAGCCGCCCCGGCCGCAATGATATTTTCCAATGGCATAAAATTGGAATAAAAAGGCAGCATAACCAACGCATTTCCCACGATTGCTGCAGCTGACATGAGAAGGGTTCCTGCTGTCAGAGCTGCCATAGCGCCTTTTCGGGTTTTCTTAAACTGATAAATCAGACCTGCCGGAATAACCATTGCACAGCCAAAGGTCAGATTGGCCAGTTCTCCCACAAAGCCTGTGCTAGTTGGCTTCAATACCAGCTTAACCAAGATTTTCACAACTTCAATAACAGCCCCGGCCACTGGTCCTAAAGCAAAGGTTCCTACCAGAACCGGAACTTCACTGATATCAAGACCATAAAAGCTGGGAGCAAGGAAAGGCAGCGGTATCTCAAATACCATCAGCACCCCTGCCAGAGCTCCGAACATCCCCATCAGAACAACATTTTTTGTTGTCATTAATTTGTTTTCCTTCATGATAACTTCCTCCTGAAAATTATAATATAAGCTCATTCTCCAGAGGAATCATGTGTCTGCCCCTTCGCCGTACCGCCGTTTTTTTGCTTTTCAGGAAAGAGACTTCCCATAAAACAAAAACCCCGGATCCTAAGATCCGGGGCAATATTTTGATCGACAATCACAGCAGCTTTGCTGCCACACAATCTCTTCTCTCATCCAGACTATACTGTCGGTTCCGGAATCACACCGGATCAGCCGCCATAAGCGGTTCGCGGACTATACCGCCGGTGGGGAATTGCGCCCCGCCCCGAAGAACTTATTTATAACTGAATCATAACATAGAAATCCCCAGTTTTCAAGTTCTTTCCGGTATCTGTCCATTTTTAATATAACAACTCTTCCTATTCCGCACACTCCTGCAGACGGGAACGAATCTGGCGATAATCCCATTCATTTCCGGCACCATCAACCTGGGCAATCACAGGAACCTGATACTCTTTTGCGATAATCTCTCCGGCTGCACAGAACGTATCTCCATGACGCTGCATATTACCAGAAACTACAACACCCTTTAGCAGGCTGTGATTTTCTTTCAGAAACTGCTCCACTACCGGAGGTACAATACCTCTTCCGTCCGTATAGGTAAAAAGAATAAAATCACCCTCGGCCTTCTCTGTACCGTCTGCCAGTTTTTTTGCTTCCAGTCCCAGAGACTGAATCAGTTTTTCTACATTTCCTGTTCTTGATGCATATATATATTTCATAAGAATTCTTCCTTTCGTAATCTGTTCAAATGTCTGTTTGGATATTAGTATTATCTAACCGCCTATAGTCTACCATTTTACTATGATTTTGTCAACCGGAAGTATTGATATATTCCATAATTCCCATATAGATAGTCCAGGCCAGCCGCTGCTGATACTCTTCTGAATTCAGTCGTGCTGCTTCTTCCCAGTTTGAAAGAAATCCGCACTCTACAATCACAACAGGTACTTTCACATGAAGCAGAAGATAATAATTGCCATTTGGTTTTGCCAGCCTTCTGTTTTTCTCTCCTAATACAAAATCAAAACGCTTCTGCAGGATTTCTGCCAGGCGCTTTCCTTCTGCAGAATCCTTATAATAAAATACCTGGCCTCCAAATATGGCTTCTTCATGATAACTGTTCTGATGAATGCTGACTGCCAGGATCGGTGCCGCCTCGTTGATTTTATCGCACCGGTTTTTCATATCTGCTCTTTTTTTATTGGCATCATCTTCCTGGTAAAGCCCGCAATCATCCTCTCTTGTCATAATAACCGTCACATCCGATGCTTCCAGGAAGCCTTTTACCTTTTCTGCAATCTGAAGATTAATATCCTTCTCCAGGCTTCCGTCAACTCCGATTTTTCCAGGATCCGTGCCGCCATGTCCACTGTCAAGAACTACCACTGGTTGTTTTTTTCCCGCTGTCACATTCTGACCGGATACCATAAGCCCTGCATGCCTGGATATCAGAAACACAAAAGTCAGCAGCATAGCCGCCATCAGTATTTCCGCTTTCCGATTCTCCACAAAAATCCCTCTCATCCCTTCAGACTATATTCTAATATATCCTGAAGAAACGGAAAAAAGAATCAGTCCACAATCAGACGATTATAATCATGAACCGCATCCGACACAATATATTCCACATATTCTCCCAACACCGTCAGAGTTCCCTCATTCAGCCACATAAGGTAAGCTGGATCCGAAAGCACTTCATTTTTAATCTGATACGCTGTTCCCTGATAATAATAATAATTAAGCCTTGCATACAGATCCGACATCTGTTTTTTCCTGTCCTCCGGAATATCAGGAACTGCGTTTAATGCCGTCATTGACTGATTATAAAACACCCTTCTAAGGAATGGTTCCTGGAACTTCCGAAACTCCAGCAGATCCCGTTCCTTTCTTCCATGCTCTCTGGCCCAGGACTCCACATCCACAGACCAGGTTCCATACTGATAAGAACCATCATCCCGGCAGGTTAAAACTCCATATTGACAGGCTGGCGTTGCCAAAGAGGAAGTCACAGCCTCCCACACTCCTCTGTTATCCTCAGAGCGCATTGTATGCTGAACATGAAGGTGGCCGCTTAAAAACAGCTTCACATCCCATTCATCCAGAATATTCACCAGCTGTTCTCCATGCTCAATCGTACAGTCATCCACATAGATTTTGCTCTCCTCCAGCAGATTGTGATGTGCAACAGGAATCACGTCCATTGCCTCCTCCCATGCCTCCTCCAGCTGTTCCTCAATCCAATAATAGGTCTCGCTTAAAATCGCACCTCCCACCTTGGCAACCGGACGATACTGACAGGTATCCAGCATCATAATCCTATGTTCCTCATCCAGCTGATACACATAGCTGAGACTTCTCACATCCTCGCTGATGGCTTCATCGTATCCAAAATCCCGATAAATTCTGCGAAACTCTTCCGGTGTGGTATATTCTGCCGGAAGTCTCTGTTCTCCCTCATACCGCGCCGCCCGTTTATTATTGATATCGTGATTGCCAGGAATCACCAGAACCGGAATCCCGGCCTCTTCTACGCGATAAAGCTTTTCAGCCAGACTTTCATGACTTTTCTTCTCTCCCTCCAGTGTCAAATCTCCGCTGAGAATCAAAGCATTGGGACGCAGCTGAATTACTTCTTCTAAAAAAGCATCCGTAATTTCATCGATATAGGTAACTACTTTTCCGTCACCATACTCCACCATTTCCTGGAATCTGGGGCCATAATCTGTAAGCGATGGATCAAAATAATGGATATCCGTAGCCAGAATAATATTTTCAATAATCTGATAGGAAACCTCCTCTTCCTGCCCTCCATCGTCAGATTCTCCATTCGGTTTTTCCAAAATCTGCTCACCAGAACTGCTTTCTGGAACTGTCGGACTGAAAACAGTCTCTCCGACTGTTTCTCCTGCACTTTCATCAATGTTTGTCCCTGTTTCCGCTTCCGTTCCTGATACAGAAGCTTCCGTCTGAGACTCCTCGGGCTTTGTATCGGAGGGACTGATCCCGGCAGTCCTGCTGCAGCCGCCGCAGGTCAGAAGTGCTGCCGCTCCGGCACAGGTCAAAAATCTCTTCCACTGTATCCTTTTCATAAAACCGCCCCCTTTATGCCTCACGGCAGTTTGATCACATCCCAGATTTCCTCTGGTTCAAATCCCAGCTTCCAACAGGCAACCCCTGCCAGATTGTACTTCCGGATCAGCTCCATCTTCAGCCCAAGAGAACGTGCCTCTTCCATCCACAGTGTATACTTGATTCCATCCCGTACCGTTTCTCCATAATACTGCCCCAGATCCTCCTGCCAGTAAAGCTCCACATTATTATCTGCAATCCACTGCTGAGCTCTGGCAATTCCCATAGCATCGGAAGTAACTTTTCCACCTTCCTCCTTCCAGATTCTGGTGTAAAATGGAACTGCGCTGATAATTTTTTCTCTTGGTACCTCCTTCAGCGTATCCTCAATTCCCTTTTTCTCATACCCCAAAGATGCTACAGAACCCGGATCTCCTCCGGCATAATGCTCATCATATCCCATCATCACTACATAATCAGCCACCTGTCCCTGCTCTGCTCTGTTATAAAAAGAAGTATAGGCAGAAGGCACATAAGAATCCACAGACAAAATAATTCCCTTGTTTCGGCATTCTACAGACAGCTCCCTGATAAACTGGACATAATGCGGTCCTGCCTCCGGCTTAATTCCCTCGATATCCAGATTGATTCCATCAATACCGTATTTTTCTACATCTGCAATCAGGCTGGTAATCAGCTTCTTCCTGGCTGCTGTGCTGGCAAACAGAATCTCTGACTGCACATTGGTTCCTCTGTTAAAATTATCCAGAACTGCCCACACCTGAAGTCCCAGGCTGTGCGCTTTATTTACATAATCCTGATTCGCAAGAGATTCGTATGTCCCGTCATTTTCCGTCAGCATAAACCAGGTAGGCGCGATAACATTGACTCCCCTGGTATTGGAAATCAGTGTTTCCATTGTCTTATTGGCTGCTGCCTGAGTCACCTGATGCCACACCATAACTACCGGCTCCTCCATGGAAATCGATGTATACTCCGGAGCCTGAAAGGTACTGATCAGAGTCCGGACTTCCGGCTCCTTTAGACAGCGATTCTGAATGTATCCCACCTGACCGTCCTCGGTCCGCACTCTGCTCCACTTTTCCAGCGTTTCCAGCACTACAACTGTACTGTCCTTTTCCACTGCCGTAAGAATATCACTTTTCACTCCTCCGCGTACACGGACACTTCCATCTTTTTTTACTGCAGCAACCTGCTCCGGTTCCCAGCTGGTATCCACAAACACCCTTTTTGCATCTCCGTCTTTAAAGAAAGAAGTTCTGATATCTGTATAAGCTGATACCAAGCCGGCAGTCAGCCATACCTCATCCTCCTGTTCCACAAGCAGCGGCTTTCCGCTGCTTCCCATAGTTGACGCATCTGCATAAACAATAGAATCCGGCAGGGCATAAATCAGCTGATGATTTTCCTGATCCCAGTAAAACCGCTCATTCAAAGTATCATTCACCCAGGTCAGAGGAAAATATGCCTGACCATTGATATCACGTCCTGTAACCCCCTCCGCCTGCTCATTATTCAAAATCACCGCAATCTCATCGCCGCTGACCCCATACCACAGGCTCTGATCCGCCATATCCTTAGAGGGAGACAATTTCTGATACAGAAAAACACCCGCTGCCGCCGCTCCGATAAGAAAAACCGTCGCCAGCACTGTCAAACTTGTGACCATAAATTTTTTCATCTGTGGTACTTCCTCCTGTCTGTATTCCAGAGAATAAAATTCCCTTTCCTGTCATATTTCCTATGGAAAAAGTATACCACAAAACCCTGATGTCTTCTCTTAAATTTTTCTGATATTTTCCCGCCCCGACTTCAGTTTCCAGGCTGAATTGGAATTCTCTCCTGAAGCCCCGCCCCGTATCTGTGCACAAAGCACTGCTGTTTTATCTGCTTAACGATAATAAACCAGATCAAATCGAATTTCCTTCAAACGCTTTCTTTTTCCATAACCAGCAGAAGGCTCCCCTATAAACTCCTGATCCGCCCTATTTACTGCTTTCTGCTCCTGACAGTCCATCACCTCCTCCAGAACATAATCTCCCATATAAAAGCTTCCATCCTCGTGGATTTCAAAAATTTTATCCCACTGACTTTCATCTGCCTCTTTTCCATCTATCAGTATCGGCACTCCTTTTTCCCGGTACTTTCTTAAGCCCTCCAGATAAGCCCTGCGGCTTTCCGGATTCAGCCTTTTTTTCCTATCCACTCTTTTCCTCCACTAATGCCGGAGAGGCAGCACTGTTTTGGAAGGTATAAGCCGTGACACAAATCCCCTTCGCCGCCTCTGCCGGCTGTTTTCTATGTATTTTATTTCAGCGGCCATTAAAACAGCAGCTGTTTAAAAAACCTCATATCTGAAGCTGTCACTACAAAGGCATCTGCTGAAACCGGAATGCGAATACAGGATATCCGAAGCTGTCTTTCCCATTCTTTTCTGGTCTCTTCGCTGCCAAAAACGGCCGCACACTGCCAGCTCTCATCATGCTCCGGTATCATCCTGACCGCTTCCAGAAACGCCTCCATCTGCCACTCACTAAATGCGCCCACCAGCACTTTTTTATCACAACGAGTACATTCACAGAAGCTTTCCCCTGTCAGTTCCCCATAATCAGCGATAATCCTTCGGTATTTTCCATTGAGACAGGCCGCCATGGTTTCCGATCCTGCCCGCTTATAATAATCTGCATCCAAAATCCGACAGAAAGATAATTTTCCTCTGTTTCCAGCCTTTTTTCCACTTCCAGCATTCTTTTTTCCGCCCCACAGACGGATTTCGCAAAAATTATTCTTTCTGTCTGTAAATTCTCCTTCGCAGAATCCCTCCATAGATTCAAAATCGCCATGACTGTTCCATTCCAGAACTGCAGTTTTTTCTCCTCGAACTCCGGTCAGATAATTGGCAGTCCATACTGCCAGATGGGTTGCCCCGGTTCTTCCTCCGGCGCTGATAATCCCTAAGGTTTTCCAGTCAGCTGCCGAAGAATAAGAAAAAACAGATTTTTTCCTTTTCCGTACAGTTTTCGTATGCCTCCTCCTGCTCTTTCCTTTCTTCTTTCCGCTGCGTTTCTGTTCATCATTGCCTGATACACCTGATCTGCCGCCCTGTCACCAGAAAAGGGATCCGGGAAATCCGGCATCAGAAAGCAAACTGGCTTTTCCTTTGCCCAAACAGATTTTCTGTACCTTGCTCCTGATACTCCTCCTGCAGCCTGCCTGCTGAAATGATTCATCAGAAGGATAAGACCCGGACAGTTCTTTAATTCTCCGTAGGCCTCATAAGCAGATGCCTGCTCCCATGGCTTTGCCCCACAGACAAGAATTTCCAAATCTGCCTGTTCGTTAAAAAGCTGTTTTCTGCTGCATCCGTAATCCAGAATTCTCACCGGATACGGCGTCTCCTCAAGCTGAACACAGGAACCATACCAGGGACGGACCGGCAATCCCCGTATCACAAAAATCCCCCAGCGGTCATGACCAGCGCCAAACCAGTCAGTAAGCTGTCTTATGGCACCTGTCTCATTGTGTTCCTCATACACAGCAGAAATCCCCTGCCGTCTTAAATAGGCTGCAAGCCCTATTGCCGTATGTGTTGTTCCGACCCCCGGCCGGCTTCCTGCTACGGCAATGGTTAGAGATGATACGGGATGGCTTCTCCAAATACCCTGTCTTTGTTTTTCCAGCTTTTGTAACTGCGCCTCTGCCCTTTCCATGGCTCTGCAGAGCTGGTCTGCTGTCTCATACCGCTTTTCCCTGTCCTCACTAAGACATCTGCGAATAATCCGCATAAGATTTCGGCCTGTACTGTCAGACACCTGCAGCGGTTTTCCGTCACCCTCTCCGGGATAATGCCCAGTCAGCATATAATGGAGAACAGCACCAATGGCATAGATATCCGTCCTTTCGTCCAAAACATCTCCCGTATACTGTTCCGGCGCTGCACAGCCCACTGTTCCGTAACGCTGTGACAAATTTTTTGCATCACTCAAATGAACTGCATGATCAAAATCAATCAGCTTTACCGTGTCATGGCAAATTATGAGGTTCTTTGGCTGTAAATCCAGATATAAAATAGGGGTTGGTCTTGCTGAATGCAAGATATTTACCAGATGGCAAATCTGAATTCCATAACGAATCGTCATTGCCTTTGAAAAATGCCCTGTCTCAGAAATAAGGGCATATAGAGAATTTCCCTCCAGATATTCTTCTATCAAATAACTGTAATCCTCATCCTCCTCCAAGTCATACACAATTGGTATCCCCGGATGGCGAATGGTTTTTAAAATCAGTGCTTCCTTTCGAAACTGGCTGTAATCCGTACAGGTCTTGGCAACCTGCTTAATGGCACGGTATTCCTCCAGTTCCATGTGTCTGGCCAGATATACGGTTCCGCTTCGTCCCCGTCCCAAAATCCGGCACATCTGATACTTTCCAAACAGAGTTTCGTCTGCCGTCTCGTTCCTCCTTTCTTCCCGTCATCTCTGTAGGCATATTCTAATACATATTCTGCTGTTTTACAAGTAGCCTGCAGATAAAATCCATCGACTAATTTCGACACCCCTCCCGGAAAAATTGAAATCCCGCAGGAAAATTTTATAAAAAATGTTACATAGGAATTGCTTTTTCCCTATATCATATACTATAATTAAATTAGGGAAGCAGGACTTTTTCCCAGCTTCTCAGGAAAATACGGAAGGAGTGGTCTTATGAAGATAGAACGGATTAATGAAAACCAGATACGATGTACGCTGACCAGCTTTGACTTAAGTGTCCGCAATATGAATCTGGGAGAGCTGGCCTATGGAAGTGAAAAAGCCCGCAGTCTGTTTCGTGAAATGATTCAGAAGGCCTCCAATGAAGTTGGTTTTGATGCAGAGGATATTCCGCTGATGGTCGAGGCAATCCCGCTTTCCAACGAAAGTGTGATGCTGGTCATCACAAAAATAGAAGATCCGGAAGAGCTGGATACTCGTTTTTCCAAATTTTCTCCTCTCTCAGAGGACGAACAGGAAGGACTTTATAATAGTATCACCAGCGAATTTCTGGAAGGCGCAGATGGTTTGATGGAATTTTTGAAAAACGACCTTCTGGGACTTTCCTCCGGTCAGACAGATTCTGCCCCGGCCAAGGAAAGCGGCGCTGCTGCTTCCGCTGACGGACAGACTGCTTCAGAAGCACCGGCAGTACAGATTCGAATTTACCGTTTCGGCAGCCTGGATCAGGTTACCGACGCTGCCCGAATCGTAAACGGCATCTGTGAAGGGAAGAACTCTCTTTACAAACGCCCGCAGACCTCCAGCTATTATCTGGTTCTCTCCAGCGAGGGCTGCGATCCCCTGACCTTCAGCCGTCTCTGCAATATTCTTGCCGAGTATGGAGAAAAGGTAAAGCCGGAAGCTGCCACGGAGGCGTACTATCAGGAGCATTATGAAATCATTATCAGAAACCAGGCTCTTCAGAAGCTGGCTCTGGTCAATGGCTGAGTCCCTTCTATGACCCCAAACAACAAATAGCTGTTTTAAAGCAAAAGCCGCAGGCTTTGCGGATTCTGGAAGAGTTTCATTCCCCAGCAGAATCCACGGATGCCTGCGGCTTTCTATATTTCTCAATTAGCGGCCTGCCAGAACTTCATTGATGCCGGCAACCAGGGTGTCACAGTCAATACCGTGAACCATGCATGCCTCTTCCAGACTTTCGCCCTGAGAAGACGGACATCCCAGGCAGTGCATTCCTGCGCGCATCAGCATGGGAGCAATCAGCTCGTCCATCTGAATCAGCTCGCCAATCAACATATCTTTGCTAATCTGCATATTATTTTCCTCCTTATTGGACATACTTGTTAATACTATAATACTTTTCCCGCAAATTGGCAAGATATCTCTTCTTCCTTTTATCCAAATGATCAATGGTTCAGCCATGTATCTCCCTGCCCACTTGCAGCGGACACTCAGCACCAGGAGCTGTTACCTAAATTGTAACTGTTCGGGACGGGGCATCTTCTTGTCCGGCAAAGCCGAACAAGAAGTATCGGAAATTCCTCCGATGTGAGAGCTGGCAGGAAAATCCCTTTGCAAGCAAGCTTGACAAGAATTTTTCTTCCAGTTCTCCCGCCATCCTGAAGAGTTACCCAAATTACACAAAAATGCCGGAAATGGGATCTCGTTCCTGTACAAAATCAAAAACATGAGAATTATTCTCTTTAATTGCCTTGACGACAGCCTATACCACAAGATATAATGCCAGTGCAGAGAAAATTCTGCAATATGTAGTTGTTTTTATTTATATTCTATATAGTTGTAGCTGTTCAGGACAAGAACTATCGGAGATTTCCCGCCGTCCTGAAGAGTTACGCATAATTTTAATCTACGCAGGAGGTAACTGATATGAAAGAGCAGTGGAGAACATTCCAGCCTGGAGTATGGATGCGCGAAATCAATGTCCGCAACTTTATTCAGGCAAACTACACCCCTTACGACGGCGACGATTCCTTCCTGGCCGGCCCGACTGAGAACACCAAAAAGCTGTGGGATCAGGTTATGGAGCTGAACCAGAAGGAGCGGGAAGCCGGCGGAGTTCTGGATATGGACACCAAAATTATTTCCACCATTACTTCCCATGGTCCCGGATATCTGGACAAGGAAAAGGAAACGATTGTGGGATTCCAGACAGATAAGCCCTTCAAACGTTCTCTTCAGCCCTACGGCGGCATCCGCATGGCTGTAAAAGCCTGCGCTGACAATGGCTATGAGGTTGATCCGGAGATCGTTGACTTCTTCACCAAACACAGAAAAACCCATAACGCAGGCGTATTTGATGCCTACACTCCCGAAATGCGCGCATGCCGTTCCAGCCATATTATCACCGGACTTCCCGATGCATACGGACGCGGACGGATTATCGGCGACTATCGCCGGATTGCCCTGTATGGTGTAGACCGCCTGATTGAAGATAAAGAGGAACAGAAATCCACCACCCGCAGCACCATGTATTCTACTATTATCCGCGACCGCGAGGAGTTGTCCGAGCAGATTCGTGCCTTAAAAGAGCTGAAGGAGCTGGGACGCATCTACGGCTTTGATATTTCCAAGCCGGCAACTGATGTAAAAGAAGCTATCCAGTGGACCTATTTTGGCTATCTGGCTGCTGTTAAGGAGCAGAACGGAGCTGCCATGTCCTTAGGACGTACCTCCACCTTTATTGACATCTACGCAGAGCGCGATCTGGCAGAAGGACGCTATACAGAGGAGCAGATTCAGGAATTCGTGGATCATTTTATTATGAAGCTGCGCCTTGTAAAATTTGCCCGTACCCCGGAATACAACGAGCTGTTCTCCGGCGATCCTACCTGGGTAACTGAATCTGTAGGCGGTGTAGGTATTGACGGACGCCACATGGTAACAAAGATGTCCTTCCGTTATCTGCATACTCTGCAGAACCTGGGCACTGCTCCGGAACCAAACCTGACTGTACTCTGGTCTGTACGTCTTCCGGAAAACTTTAAGCGTTTCTGTGCAAAGACCTCCATTGAGTCATCCTCCATCCAGTATGAAAATGATGACCTGATGCGTGTTACCCACGGCGATGATTATGCGATTGCCTGCTGCGTATCCTCCATGCGAATCGGAAAAGAAATGCAGTTCTTCGGAGCCCGTGCCAACCTGGCCAAATGTCTTCTGTACGCAATCAACGGCGGTGTAGATGAGGTCAGCAAAAAGCAGGTAGGACCGAAATACCGTCCGATTACCTCTGAGTATCTGGATTACGATGAGGTTATGGATCGCTACCACGATATGATGCAGTGGCTGGCCGGTGTTTATGTAAACAGCCTGAACATCATCCACTATATGCATGACAAATACTGCTACGAGCGTCTGCAGATGGCTCTTCACGATCATAAGGTAACCCGCTGGTTTGCAACCGGTATTGCCGGCCTGTCTGTTGTTGCAGACTCCCTGTCTGCCATCAAATATGCCAAAGTAAAAACCGTTCGTGATGAAAACGGCATCGTAGTTGACTACGAAGTAGAAGGAGACTTCCCCAAATACGGAAACGATGACGACCGGGTAGACCAGATTGCTGTTGACATTGTCCATGATTTTATGAACTATGTAAAACGGAATCACTGCTACCGCGGCGGTATCCCCACTACTTCTATCCTGACCATTACTTCCAATGTTGTTTACGGAAAGGCAACCGGCTCCACACCGGACGGAAGAAAAGGCGGACAGCCCTTCGCTCCCGGCGCAAATCCCATGCATCACCGGGATACCCACGGCGCAGTCGCATCCCTTGCTTCTGTAGCCAAGCTGCCCTTTAAGGACGCGCAGGATGGTATTTCCAATACCTTCTCCATTATCCCCGGCGCACTTGGAAAAGAGGACCAGTTGTTTATGGGTGATATTGATGTGGATCTGGAATGCGGCATTGATACTGCCTGCTCCATTCCCAATCTGATGGACGGAATCGGCGACAGAGATTAAACATCAGTCACAGCTGATTGTTCATCATTCATACCTGATAATGATTTCAGATAAAAGGAGGACTATTCTTATGACACATGCAAGCGACGCACAGATTGATAACCTGGTATCCCTGTTAGACGGCTACGCAGTCAAGGGCGGACATCACCTGAATGTAAATGTATTTACTAAAGAAACTCTGCTGGACGCACAGGCTCATCCGGAAAAATATCCTCAGCTGACCGTTCGTGTATCCGGTTATGCAGTAAACTTTAATAAGCTGACCAAGGAACAGCAGGACGAGGTTATTTCCCGTACCTTCCACGGCAACATCTAATTAAAGTCGGTTTTATCGTAACTGTTCAGGACGGGGCATCTTCTTGTCCTGAATAGTTACGTTTTATCATAATTTACCAGGAGGCAAATTCTATGGTTGGACATATCCACTCCATTGAAAGCTTCGGCACTGTAGACGGACCAGGTGTCCGTCTCGTTGTCTTTTTTCAGGGCTGTCCCATGAGGTGTCAGTACTGTCATAATCCGGACACCTGGAAAATAGGCGGCGGCACAGAAATAACAGTGCCGCAGATTATGGAACAGTATGAAAAAAACCGTTCCTTTTATCAAAAAGGCGGTATAACAGCAACCGGCGGCGATCCGCTGGTTCAGATTGAATTTGTGACAGAACTGTTTTCCGAAGCAAAAAAACGGGGAATTCACACCTGTCTGGACACCTCCGGCATTACCTTTCAGCCGGAAAATAAAAAACGGATGAACCTGTTCGATCAGTTAATTTCCGTTACAGATCTGGTCATGCTGGATATTAAACACATTGATCCCGAGGGACACAGAAAGCTGACAGGACAGCCCTTAGAACCTATCCTTGCATTTGCCCGTTATCTGGATGAGCACAATATTCCTGTCTGGATTCGCCATGTAGTTGTACCGGGCATTACCTTTGATCAGACAGAGCTGTCTCGCCTGGGCCAGTTTATTGCCAGTCTGAACAATGTAAAAGCTCTGGATGTACTTCCCTATCATGATATGGGAAAGACAAAGTACGAAAAACTGGGTATCGATTATGTTTTAAAGGATACTCCTCCTCTGGAAAAATCACAGGCTCTGGCTGCCAGACAGCTGATTTTAAGCGCCATTCGTAAAACCAGAGCCTCCAGCTAACCCCTGAAATAACAAGACTGCCAATTGTTCCTTATTTTGTTCACAGACACATGATTTTCCACTTGAATATTTTGCTGAGATAGTATAGAATGAAAGAACAACGAAAGTTATAGAATACTCAAGGAGGATAAAATCATGGCATATGTAATTTCTGATTCTTGCGTTAGCTGCGGTACCTGTGAGGGTGAGTGCCCGGTAAGTGCTATTTCTCAGGGTGACAGCCAGTACGTTATCGATGCTGATGCTTGCATTTCCTGCGGAACCTGTGCAGGCGTTTGCCCGACCGGCGCTATCAGCGAGGAATAATTAAAAGACACCAGATACCCCTTCCGTATATGCGGAGGGGGTATTTCTTTTTCTATCTATGGAAATCTAATATTAGGAGATTATTGCAATGACATCAAAAAAACCTGTTATCCTTCTGACACCCTATTTCAATACAGAACGCGACGAACCCTACATGCGTCCGGCATTTTTAAAAGCAGTCCGCCATGCCGGTGCCGTCCCCGTCATCCTTCCTCTGGATCTGGAGGAAGAAGATTTGGCGCTTCTGCTGAAAACTGCCGATGGCGTTTTATTTACCGGCGGCCCGGACGTTCATCCCTTTTTCTTTGGAGAAGAAACCCAGCATCACTGCGGAAACGTCTGTCTTCGGAGGGATCAGATGGAGTTTTCTCTCCTGAAGCTGGCCATGGCTGCCCGCAAACCAATTCTCGGCGTATGCCGTGGCGCACAAGTTTTAAATATCGGTCTGGGCGGTGATATTTACCAGGATATCCCCAGTCAGTTTCCCCAGAAATTTCCTGTAGCCCACACCCAGCCCTTTGGATATGAGATTCCTTCTCATACGGTAACAGTTACTCCGGGAACCCTTCTGGCAGAAATTTCCCAGTGTGATACCCTGAAGGTAAACAGTATGCATCATCAGGCTGTCCGTACCGTAGCGCCAGGACTGATTGCTTCCGGACACGGCCCGGAGGGCCTGGTAGAATGTGTGGAAATGCCGGAATATCCCTTCCTGATAGGCGTTCAGTGGCACCCGGAATATCTCTGGGAGCAGGATCCGGCTGCCTGCCGCCTGTTTACAGCCTTTGTAAAAGCCTGCGGCGAGTTAGAAGAATAGATACACCAAACGGGCGCTCTGAATCCTGTTCCGCAGCGCCCGTTTCCCTTATCCTTCTATTTATCCGCTTTTTCTCCCTGATTTCCGCCTTCTGAAAAACGGAAGCTTTGTGGCAGCTGCCTCCGCTTTTCCCTTGCTTTCTCTCTGATAGGTTCTCAGGGTTTCATCCAGCATCTTAAACCTATCTTCCTCCCGCTCATCGTTTACACGCATCATATACTCCAGCTCCTGAACCATATGATTGCTGACCTGGCGGCTAATCTCGCTGCTCATCGCCTCGCTGCTCTGCTTCATGGCCTGTCCAATCGCATTGCCGATAATGTGGTTCATGAGCTCCTGGAACTGATCCAGTTTTTCCTGATTGATTACAGTGCCCTCCTCACTGGGCTTTGGAAGGACGCGAAGTCCAGGCGCTTTCTCATCCAGCTTCTCTGTGCTTCCCTCCTTTAAAATATGAACTGCATTCTTCTCTAAAATCTCGTCCACATCCACGTTCTCATCTCCTTCAAGCATTTTATTAAGAACCTGTTCGATGGCTTTCAGCTGATATCCTTTTTCCTTCAGCTCTTTTATCTTCTGAAATAAACGAATATGAAGCCCCGTATAGTACCGGTGACTTTTTCCATTTCTTGGTATATTCAGCTGCAGCTCGTCCTCCCAGTACCTGAGCACATGGGATTCCACACCGACCAGCTTACCGGCCTCTGATATGGAATAATGTGTATCGTCCATTCCCTTCCTCCCCTTATGTTCTTTTTAATTTCATAGCCTACTTATAGTTTATGAGGAGTGGTTGAGATTTATGATTAACCATAAAAACTAACCTTAAAGAATTATGGATAACACAAAATTAAATACCGTTGCAGAAGCTACACTGACAGGAACTGCCAAAAACAGCAGACGTGGAAACATACGATTGCGTTCCTCTTCTGTTGAACATGCACCCATGACCAGACTTCCTCCAGATGAAAACGGAGAAATAGCCGAGCTCTGGGCTCCTACAACAATACAGGTGTACAAAATCAACGGATTTAGACCAGCTGCTTCGGAAAGTCCTGGCACAAGCGGAAACAATGCAGGGCAAACAACGCCCAATGTACTGGAAAAAAAGCTCATAATTGCCCCGATCAGACTAAATGCAACTGGAATGATCCAAGCAGGAAGGCTGCTTCCGGCCCATGCTGCCATCTGATCCAAAGTTCCCGCCTTTACTGCAACCTGAATCAGCATTCCTACTCCACATATCATAAGAATCGTATTCCATGGAATTCGGGCAATTACCTCCTTCTGCGGAGCCAGATCCAAAAACAGAGCAATCACAGAAAATACAATTGCTACCAGACCCACATCAAGCTTACTGTTAATAAATGCTATTGCCTCATTTTCTGGCACAATTACATTTAATACAGGAAACAGCAGTACAATTATAATCATGATCAGCATCAGATACAGATTCTGCTTCTGTTTCTTTGTGAATGGATCCGGTTTTTCAAAGGATACCCCTTTCCCAATATGACGGTTCGCTTTGGGAATATAGCGAAATCCAGCAATCAGAAGAAGCGAAAACACTACACTGGCAATAAAAATGACTGCTGTTGAAGAAAATGCCATATCTCCATGACCACTTTCCTCCATCAAGCCTCGGAAAATAATCCCGCTTCCGCTGGTCATAAAATTGGCACCTGATAATGCCCCGCAATTAACTGCAGCTGCGCCGGTCAGCGGATCCATTTTTGCTTCCTTACAAATGAGAAGTGTAATCGGCACCATGAATGCCATCACAGTAAAAAACCCCGCTCCCAGCATGGCAATTCCGGCACTTGCCGCATAAAGAGCAAAGGGAAGAAGTCCAGGAAAACGCCTGCAAAAATAAAGAAGATATCGGGCTGCCTTTTCCAGCGTTCCGTTTACCAGAGCAAAATTATAGAACAATGACACAGCCATAATAACAAACATCGTACTCACTGGCCACCCGCTGATTACTTCCTTCGGTTTCATCATCATAACAAAGCAGCCGATTACATATGCAAATACTATTGCAAAAAAACCTGTGTTATATTTTGTTTTATACCCAATTGCAACTGACAAAGCAATCGCCGCTACAATAAATAAACTGATCATATCCCTACCTCCTGAATACTATAAATTTAGAAGTCTTGTCTGAATCTCATGAGTCATATAAAAAATCTGTTCTTCAGAAATTCCATGATCTGCCAGATATTGTATATATTGCTCCAGTGCAGCTTCCCAGAAAGGATTTTCTACCTGTCCTCCATCTGTGCTCACCATAACATTCTTATAACCACAAGCCTGAATCGCCTCCAAATTCAAAGGAAGATTACTCTTATATTTTCCTCCTCCCATAGGCTGTGCGAAACAATGTTCCAGAATAATGTCATAATCCTGTACAAGTCTCACCTGATCTTCTAAACTCATCCCAACCATCCACCACTCTGGATGAGTCACAACAATTTTTCTCACACCTGCATTTCTTGCGGCCTCTACAACCCTGAAAATTTCCTCTGGAGAAAGATGTCCTGTTCCCAATACCACATCAAAATCCTTTATCAGCTGAAATATATCCTGCAGCTCAGGAACGATTTTACCGTCTCTAATAACCTCAACCGCTTTTGACAAATCCCCCTTTTGCTTTTCCAGATTATTTCTGGCTGATTGGGTTGGAAGCCAGATCACCTTAGCACCAAGCTTCAGTCCGCTTTCTACTGCTGCTGCATTCAGTCCTCCCATTTGACGATTTAAGGTGACACTTCCAAACATCGTAAAATCATTATCACCATGATGTATGATTTCATTATGACGATTGCATAGGTAGGCGCGATCTACCGTTGTCCCCTGATGCGTTTTAATAACAATCGCCCTGGCCCCCACCCGGATTGCAGCTTCCATTAGCTCAAAATCGTCATAAGCGCGATGGCGGATATCTGGATTTGAATGCACATGCATATCAATAACCCCTTTTAAAGAAATTTTTCCCATTCGCTCTCCTCCTTTTTAGTGAAATTGTTGTAATTTTTATGATCTAAGCATATAATAAAAGATATATTGATGAAACCGAAAATAACTTATATACTATATCGGAAAATCCGATATAGTAACTTATGGTTCTATTATTACCAAAAAGAGGAAAAACCAATGCAGTTAAAAGAGTTAAAATATATTGTTGCGCTGGCTGATGAGGGAAGTATCTCCAGGGCAGCAGAACGTCTTTATATGGCCCAATCCAGTTTAAGCCAGTTCCTTCTTCAATATGAAACAGAATTAGGTATTTCGTTGTTTGTAAGAACCTCAAAAGGTATCCGCCCAACTGCTGCTGGCTCTATGTTTATTGATAATGCCCGCATTATCCTTGGACATTATCGGTTAATTCAAAATAAACTGGACGACATGGCCCAGTTAAAAAGTGGAAGTATTATTCTTGGAATCAGTTCTTTCCGCGGAAAATATATGATTCCCAAAATTTTGAAACGATTTTATGCCCTTTACCCAAATGTAAATGTAGAAATTATAGAAGCCAACAGCAAGGCGTTAGAAGAAAAACTCATTGATGGAACCATTGATCTGGCTATTATTGCGCTTCCATTGTCCCGTTTAACTCACGAAGTAGAAATATTTAAAAAAGATGAAATTCTCATTGTAGCTGACTCTGATCACCCCATTCAAAAATATGCTCATCCCAAGGACAACGGACACGGCTTTTGGCTGGATTTAAAAGATGCAGAATCCTATGAATTTATTCTCAGTCCCTATGATACCATGCTGGGGAATATCAGCCGTCAGGAATTTAAAAAAGCCGGAATCAAATTCCGGGCTGCAAATACGAATATTACTGCTGATCTGGCTGCGGCTATGGCAAGAGCCGGCCTGGGACTGGCCTTTACTTATCAGTCCTGTATTGAGGAATACCCCCATGCCAGTTACTTTTCTATTGGCCAGAAAGGTGTGTTTTTGGAATTGGCACTTGCTCACCCTTATGCAACCTATCAATCCAATGCTGTAAAGGCAATGGAAAAAATCATTCGAGAAACCTTCCCTAAAGAAGTCTGATTTTTCCACAGGAAAGGTTTCTCAAATATTCTTACTTTTCCAAATTCACAAATTTTGTAAATTCCGGCTGCCACAGCAGATTCACGGTTCCAATAGGGCCGTTACGCTGTTTTGCAATAATTACCTCTGCAATGTTAGGCATATCCGTATCCTTGTTATAGTAATCATCACGGTAAAGAAACATTACTACGTCTGCGTCCTGCTCAATAGCCCCTGACTCACGCAAATCCGACAGCATGGGCCGATGGTCTGTTCTCGTCTCACAGGCACGGCTCAGCTGGGACAGGGCCACCACAGGTGCATTCATCTCTCTGGCCAGGGCTTTTAAGGAACGGGAAATCTCCGAAATCTCCTGCTGACGGCTTTCGCTGCTTTTTCCGCCGCTTCCGGACATCAGCTGAAGATAGTCGATAATAATCATGCTGAGCCCCTGCTCAAGCTTCATTTTCCTGCATTTGGATCGCAGCTCTGTAATCGAAATACCCGGCGTATCGTCAATGACCAGCTTGGAATTTCCAATCACACCGATTCCTTCCACAATAGCATCCCAGTCTGAATCTGTCAGGTTTCCAGTTCTCAGCTTCTGAGAATCTACATTAGACTCCATAGCCAGCATACGGTTTACCAGCTGTTCCTTAGACATCTCCAGGCTGAATATCATACAGGGCAGCCCCTTGCGCACAGCCACATGATCAACCAGATTCAGGACAAATGCTGTTTTTCCCATTGAAGGGCGAGCCGCAATCAGAACAAAATCCGAAGGCTGCATGCCTGAGGTTTTATAATCCAGATCAATAAATCCTGTAGGAATACCCGTTACCGTTCCCTGGGTTTTCGAGGCAGCTTCTATTTTTTCCAGTACATTTAAGGCCACCTGCCTGATAGGAACAAATTCGCCGGAGCTGCGGCTCTGCAGAAGATCAAATACAGATTTTTCCGTTGCTGCTAGAATCTGCTCCAAAGGCTCTTTTCCCGCATAGCAGGTATTGGCAATTTCTTCGTTTACTTTAATCAACCTCCGCAGAACTGCCTTTTCCCGAACAATATTTGCATAGGATTTTACATTGGCTGATGTGGGAACTGTGGTAATAATATCCCGGACAAAATCAAGGCTGCTCACCTCCGGAGGAACGTCCTTCTCCTTCAGACGATCCTGAAGAGTGACCAGATCCACTGGTTTTCCCTCGTTAAACAGCTCTACCATGGTTTCAAACATAATTCCATACTGCTGCTGATAAAAATCCCTGGCAGTTACAATCTCAGAGGCCGCAATTATCGCTTCCTTGTCCATCAGCATGGAACCAATAACAGACTGCTCTGCCTCTATACTGTGGGGAAGTACCCGTTTCATCAAAGCTTCATCCATGATTTTGCTCGTCTCCTGTCTTTTTTACTTTCCATAGAACAAAATGGCTGCCCTTTTTACTGGCAGCCATTGTCTCTTACGCTTCTGTCACCTTTACAGTCAGTTTTGCTGTTACATCTTTATGCAGCTTTACCGGCACCTCATGGTTTCCAAAGGTTTTAATCGGATCCGGCAGAACCAGCTTCTTCTTATCGATATCCAGACCCAGCTGCTCTGATGCCGCAGCGGCAATTTCCTTTCCAGATACAGAGCCAAATGCTTTTCCGCCTTCGCCTGCTTTCATCTTCAGCACAACCTGACCGCTCTCAATCTTTTCTGCCAGCTCCTTCGCTGCGGCCAGCTGTTCTGCTGCAACCTTGGCAGCATTGGCTTTCTGCAGCTTTAAATCATTTAGATTCTTGGCAGTAGCCTCCACGCCCAGCTTTTTGGGCAGAATAAAGTTTCTTGCATAGCCGTCATTTACCTTTACAATCTGGCCCTTTTTTCCCAGAGCCTTTACATCCTCTAATAATACGATTTCCATTATGATATATCTCCCTTCTGCAGCATTTGATCAATTACTTCTTTTACGCGGCGTTTTGCGTCTTCAATGGTTCCATCCTTCAGCTGGGCACCTGCAATCGTTCGGTGGCCGCCGCCCCCCAGCTGCTCCATCATAACCTGAACATTTACTTCGTCAATGGATCTGGCGCTGACATAAATGGTATTCTGATATTCTGTCAGAACTACAGAGGCCTTGATTCCCTTAATTTCCAACAGCTCATTAGCCGCCTGTGCACCGACAATCGTGGGACTGTGAAGCCCTTCTGCCGGACATACACCAATGGAAAAGCTGTCACGGTAAACCTCTGCCGAAGTAATGGTGTATGCTTTCGCCTTATAATCTGCCATATCGTCCCGGAACAGCTTCCTCACCCTTGTTACGTCAGCTCCGCTGCGCCGCAGATAAGCTGCCGCTTCAAATGTCCGCACCCCGGTCTGATTGGTGAAATTGTTGGTGTCAATTACAATTCCCGCATACATGGTATCTGCCTCTGCCGGCTTAATCCGGATTCCGTCTGCAATGTACTGTAGCACCTCTGCAACCATTTCACAGGTAGAGGATGCATAGGGCTCCACGTAGGAAAGCACTGCGTTGGTAATCACCTCACTGCTCTGGCGATGGTGATCCAGAACAACAATCGTCTTTACCATTTTTAAAAGCTCCGGTGCATCCGTAATACTGGGGCGGTTCACATCGACTACCACCAGCATGGTATTGTTATCTACCAGCTCCGCAGCCTGAGGCCCTTTCAGGAACAGATCCTCCGGATATTCCGGATTATCCAAAAAGCGATCCATCATAGGCTGTACGGATGAGGTTACCTGGTTAATTACAATGTGGGCTTTTTTATTCAATGCCACAGCTATCCGGTAAATACCGATGGCTGCGCCAAAAGAATCAATATCGCTCATCTGGTGTCCCATAATCAGCAGGCGATCCTTCGTTTCCACCAGTTCCCGAAGTGCATGGGCCTTGACACGGGCCTTAACGCGGGTTGCCTTTTCCAGCTGCTGAGATTTTCCGCCATAATACTGAATCCGGCTTCCATCTTTCACTACCGCCTGATCACCGCCCCGTCCCAAAGCCATATCAATGGCAGCCCGGGCAAAATCATAATTCTGGCTGTAGCTGTCTCCGCCCATACCGATTCCGATACTTAAGGTCACGGCCATCTCATTTCCAATATTAACCGCCTTTACCTCTTCCAGAATGGAGAAACGCTCCTCCTCCAGCTGTTCCATATACTTCTGCTTGATGGTAAAGAAATACTTATCCTTTTCCAGTTTCTTCACCACACCCTCAATGGAACCAATAGCCTTATTGATTTTCCGATCAATCAAAGCCGTCAACAGAGAGCGGCGAACCTCCTCCACACTTTCCAGCGCCTCATCATAGTTATCCAGATAAATCAGTCCCGCCACCATACGCTCATCTGTAATCTCCTGACGATAACGAAGAATCTCTGTCTCGTCAAACAGATATACAGCCAGCAGCTTCTGGCGGCTGACCAGAGCCTCAATATCCTCCTCCTCTGTTCCGCTTACAAATATGGGCTGCAGATCCAGACGGAACTTATACTCCCCAAAAGAAGTATGTACCTGCGCTGTTTCATTATCCACAGCAAGATCTGTCTTTGTTACCTCTGGAAACAGTGAAAGCAGATTTTTTCTTGTGCCTTTTTCCAGGGCAATGATTTCCTGAAAGGCCTGATTCATCCAGACAATTCTTCCATCATCATCTGCCAGGGCATAGGGAAGCGCCATCTCTGTCAGCAGCTGCTTCTGAATCCAGGCATATTCGGCGGAAAACTCCACCAGACCGCCCAGTACCCGCTTGCGGCTGTAAACTCTCAGCCAGGCAGACATCGCAATATATGTGATAGTAAACGGCAGCATCATACATGCCGCCTGCCAGCTTACAAGAAGTACTGCCACATTGGCAAACATCAGAAACAGCGATAGAAGCAGCGGCCAGGCCAGATACCACTTCAACTGTCCTCGTACTTTCATATTCTCTTTCATAACCGTTCTCCTTACCGAATTCCCAGTATCCTAAAAACAGCCATCTGACTTATAATTATATCATAGGAAGCCCTTTTCGTCTACAGCGGGAAAATGCTTGGCAGCAGGAAGAGGCGGCCACAGGGAGGATGAAAGCGCACTTTCTCAGGCAGTTCCTCCATTGTTTTTTTCCTGTTTTTATTATAAAATGAAAAAGATTGATCAGAAACATTTTACAATTCCTATATGACAGCACTTGAAGTGACATATAAAAACAAGGAGACAGCAGCTATGACAAAAAAAGAAATTTCAGAAATCAAACGTCAGTTTACCCCCTCCAACTGTTCCATTACCCGTATCTGCGGCTGTTATGTGGACGGAGAAAAAAATAAAAAAGCCCTGTTCAAAGAAGCCTTTCTTTCCCTTCCGGAAGAAGATATGTTTAAATACTTTGAAATTCTTCGGAAAAATCTTTCCGGCACTCTGGGAAAAAATCTCATGAATCTGGAGTTTCCTCTGGAAGCAGAAAAAGAAGGAGGCCCCCACGAATTTCTTCTGAAGCTGAGAAACAGCCGGCTTCAGGACGAGGCTCTTCTGGAAGCTTTTTATGATCGGATTATAGAAACCTATGAATATGTAGGCAATTATCTGATCCTACTGATTCACGATGCTTATGATATTCCCGGAAAAACCTCAGACGGACTGGAAATGGATGATGCCTCTGATGAAGTCTACAGCTACATTCTCTGCAGCATCTGCCCCGTTGATCTGTCAAAGCCAGGATTAAGCTACAATGAGCTGGAAAACCTTTTCCAGAATCGGGTCCGCGACTGGGTGGTGGGAAAGCCGGAGCTTGGCTTCCTTTTCCCGGCCTTCAATGACCGCTCCACGGATCTCCACGGAGCCCTGTATTACTCCAAAAATGTCAATGACCTTCATGATTCCTTTATGGAACAGCTGTTAGGCTGCCCCCTTCCTCTGCCTGCCCAGTTTCAGAAGGAATCCTTCCAGGCAATTATTGAGGAAACCCTGGGAGATGCCTGTGACTACGAAACGGTTAAAAGCATTCACGAAAATCTTAGTGAAATGCTGGAGGAGCACAAGGATCAGCCGGAGCCTCTGATGCTGGATAAGTATCAGGTTAAGTCCCTGCTGGAGCAAAGCGGAGTCGAGGAAGAGCAGCTTTCCCACTTTGACGAAGCCTTTGATGAAACCGCAGGACCAGGTGCTTCTATTTTTGCCGGAAATGTCGTAAATACCCGGGCTCTTGAAGTAAAAACACCAGATGTAATTATAAAGGTCAACCCGGAACGGGCTGACCTGGTAGAAACCCGCGAAATCGACGGACGCCAGTGCCTTGTCATTGCCATTGACGGAGGCGTAGAGGTCAACGGGATCGTTGTAAATGAAAATAATAAGGGATCTCAACAAGAAGCATAACGCTCCACCCAGCGGCGCAGGCAAAGGCTACTCCGCTGATTCCCATAGAAGGCGTGAGGAGCCATGTGAAAATGACCCGCAGACTGGTCTGAATAAAGGTTCCCAGAAGGGTCATTTTCATCATGCCCATGCCCCGGTAAAAGCCCTGAAATCCATTGGTAAAGGCGGGAAAAATATAAAAAAATGCCATAATTGCAAGATACTGACCGCCAATGACTGCAATGGCCTCTGCGCTTTCTCCGGTGACAAACAGCCTTAATACCGTATTTCGAATCAAAAGCACCACTGCACAAATTCCAATCCAGTATCCAAACTCCAGCAAAAGCCCGCGGCCAAAGCCTTTTTTCATCCGCTCCGGCTTTTGTGCTCCCCGATTCTGGGCCACAAACGTAGTAATTCCATGAGAAATGCTCTGCTCTGGAAGACATGCAAAATCATCGATCCTGGTTACTGCATTGTAGGCGGCAATCACGTCCACTCCCAGGGTATTGACGGCCCCCTGAATCAGCACCTTTCCAACCGGCTGGCAGGACTGCTGCAGCGCTGTAACGGAACCATACTGCAGCGTCGTTTTCAGCAGCCCCCGATCCATTACAAATTCGCCTCTCTCCAGCCGGAGCAAAGGAATCTTCTGATACACATACCAGACAGACAAGCCCGCAGATACTGCCTCTGCCGCCACTGTGGTAACAGCCGAACACACAATTCCAAAGCCCAGACCTCCGATAAAGATCAAATCCAGCACTCCATTAAGCACCGAGGAAAACATCAGAAATTTCAGCGGCGTTTTCGAATCTCCTACGCTTTTGAGCGCAGATGACAGTGCATTATAAAAATAAGTAAAGGGCGCGCCAATAAAAATAATTCTTAAATACACCGCAGTCATTTTCATCAGTTCCTCCGGCACATGAAGCAATCTCAGAAGCGCCGGAGTAAAGATGATTCCCATCCCTGTCACAGCCAAAGAAAAATACAGGCCAAACAGGACTGCCGTAGACATTTCTCTTTTCAGCTTTTCCAGATGTTTTGCCCCAAAAAATTCACTCATCAGCACACCGGCCCCCATACAGATTCCGGAAATACCTAATATTACAAGATTCATCACCGGGCTGGCCATTCCCTCTGCCGCCAATGCCTCTTTTCCAATAAACCGGCCTGCAATGATAGAATCTACTGCATTGTAAGTCAACTGAAACAAATTACCCAGAATCAGAGGAACAGAATAGCTGATTAACTGCCGGGTAATGGATCCCTGTGTCATATCCATTGCCACTGTCTTTTTTCCCATTATCATTCACTCCTGACCGTTCTCTTTTTCTCAAAACCCTGTCTGCTGTGCCTGCCTAACCAGCTTTTGAACGAACTCTTTTCATTATACTGCCGCCGCAGAAAAAGACAATAAAAATCCGGTTATACTTCTGTATTTTTCTCCAGGGATTTACATTTACATAAAAATCCGATATACTGAAAATCACTTAGAACGAAGGAGGCCTTTTCATGTTTCGTATGTGGGGAAAAATCTGGAAAAACAGCCGTATGCTTCAGGATACTGTCATCTGCATGACAGATTATCGGATGTCCCGCACACAGATGGTCTTCCAGTCTCTGGATGATATCTGCTGTCAGTTTGATTTGAGCAAACCCATCTGGCTGGATTCCAATATTACAGACTTCAAACGCCACGATAAAACACGGTTCAGCCAGGATAATTTTATTGAAGAAATTGAATTTGATTATCTGGAAATTCAGGTACTTGAGGAGTAGAAATGCCGAAAAACGCCTTTCTGAAACGGTCATTTTGGAAAACTCTTCACAGGTCAAATTGCAGAGAGCAGATACCGCCCCCAATGGGCAGCACCTGCTCTCTTTCTCTTTTATTGTATTCTGTTTATGGTCATTTTTTAACTGCCGCTGTTTTTACAAAGGCTTCTGCTTTCAATTACAGTCTGGCCAGCAGTTTTTCTCTCTCATCCTCATATCCCGGCTTGCCAAGCAGCGCGAACATATTACGCTTGTAGCTTTCTACTCCAGGCTGGTTAAACGGATTCACACCCAGAATATATCCGCTGACACCGCAGGCAAACTCAAAGAAATAGAACAGCTCGCCCAGATAGAATTCATTCTGTTCCGGAATGCGAACCATCAGGTTCGGAACGTTGCCGTCTGTATGAGCAAGGATCGTTCCGTTCATAGCACTCTTATTTACAAAGTCAACGCTCTTTCCTGCCAGATAGTTCATACCGTCTGTATCAACATCTTCTTTATTCAGCAGAATCTCTGCCGGAGACTCTTCTACACTCATAACAGTCTCGAACATAATTCTTGCGCCGTCCTGAATAAACTGTCCCATAGAGTGCAGATCTGTGGTCAGATCTACTGCTGCCGGGAAAATACCCTTCTGATCCTTGCCTTCACTTTCTCCGAACAGCTGCTTCCACCACTCAGATACATAATGCAGGCTGGGCTCATAGTTGGCTACGATCTCTACGTTTTTACCTTTTCTCAGAAGAATATTGCGGATTGCGGCATACAGCAGAGCGCCGTTAGACTCATATGGATCTTCCAGTGCTTTCTTTCTTCCGGAAGCAGCGCCCTCCATCAGCTTGTCAATGTCCAGACCTGCTGCTGCGATGGGAAGAAGACCTACTGCTGTCAGCACGGAGAAACGACCGCCTACATCATCCGGAACTACAAAGGACTCATAGCCTTCTTCGTTAGCCAGGTTCTTCAGGGCTCCTCTTGCCTTGTCTGTGGTTGCGTAAATACGCTTGTTTGCTTCTTCGCGGCCATATTTTTCAATCAGCATTTCCTTAAATACACGGAATGCGATAGCCGGCTCTGTGGTTGTTCCGGATTTGGAAATAATATTGATAGAGAAATCTTTTCCCTCCAGTACGTCCTTTAAATCATGGATATACTTGCTGCTGATGCTGTTTCCTACAAAATAGATCTCAGGAACCTTTCTCTTGCTCTTATCCAAAACATTGTGGAAGCTGTGGCTTAAAAATTCAATCGCTGCACGGGCGCCCAGATAGGAACCGCCGATTCCTACAACCAGAAGTACGTCTGAATCGCTCTGAATCTTCTTTGCTGCTGCTTTGATTCGTTCAAACTCTTCCTTATCGTAATCTACCGGAAGATCAATCCAGCCGACAAAATCATTTCCAGCTCCTGACTTACTGATCAGAGTCTCTTTTGCCCCCATAACAGTACTCTTAAAATTTGCCAATTCCTCTGCAGATACAAAATCAGCAACCTTGGAATAATCAAATGTTACAGTCTTGCCCATAATTTTCTCTCCTTTTCTTCTGTTCCCCGGTCCAATTCCCACAATGCCTCTTTCCGAGAACCATTATTGAATTAATTATACCATATTCTCCACAAAAATGCGACACAATTTCACACCAAATACTGCTTTAAAATATCTCCGATCAGCTCTACCTCCTCTGGTCTCAAATCCCTCAGCCAGTTTTCATCGGCTGCACGGCTTTTTTCACGACAGGCTGCAATCTGCTCCAGGCTCTTCCTCAGATAATCCAAATCGCGAATGGTCTTCAGTCCCGAATTTTCGCCCTGCTCTCCTGTCCCGCTATTTCCATAGCCGCCTGCAGCTGCCTTTCCTCCTGCACCTCTTCCTTCAAATCCATCTGCCTCGCTGTCAGCCTGGATTCCCGTTCTGACTCTGGAATCACTCCGTCCTCCATGCTCCGACACTCTACTTTCTCTGTCTAAAGTCCCCGATTCTCCATGGATTCCCTCAGAAAGCTTCTGGCTGCTTCTGTTTTTCCCATTTCCACGAAGCCCGCCAAACAAAGCACGCCTTGACTCTGTCAGACTCTCTGCAGCCACAGTCTCTGTCTTCCTGCCTCCAGACAGTTTCTCTTCCCGCGCTCCCGCTGCTTCCATCTGCCCTTCAAGCTCTGCTCGCTCTGAAGCCGTTCCGGAAAATGCATTGCTGCCTGAAACCTCCTGTTCTGCGTCTGCTGCAGTCTGGGTTCTTCGAACCAGTTTTCCTTCCCGTTTTCCTACCGTTCTGACCCCTCGCAGCCCGGAACGCTCCTGTGCCGTTTTGTCTCGCTGACTGCCTTCTCCAGACATACTCCGTGCCATTCTGGGATACATCACATTCTCCAGATAGTCCTGAAGCGCTGCCTGCAGCTGTTCTCTCCAGCCGCCTGTCACACCGTTATCAAAAAGCATGGTGAGCATTGCCAAGAGGACTGAGCCTCCTCCGTACAGAACAATGTAAAAAGTATCCAGCCGATACCAGTAAGAAAGAAATGCTCCAAGACCTCCTGCCAAAAGGCAAAGCCAGGTCCACTGCATACACAGGTTACTCCAGCCTGACAGATTCACGCCCATAATCTTCATTTCATACAGCTGGTGCTCCAGCCATGCTCCACTGTCAGACATCCCTTGGTTCATCCGATATGTATTTTCTGCTTTCTGCCGCAGCTCCTTCAGGCTCTTATTTTTTGTCAGCGCCAGATTTGTACTTTCTTTTATCAGTCTTTTGTAGAAGCGTTTGGTAATCGCTCTCGTCATAATGCCGAGTACGCAGATTCCTGCCAGCACATACAGTGCCTTTCCTGTTTCCAGTAATTGTAACATAAAAACAGCTCCCCTTTCTTTCTTGATGACATCCCCATTATACCGGGCAAAATCACTTTTGGAAAGTTCAGGGAGCCTAGAATCGATCATCAAATTCTGCTAAAATTCGATTCTTAACTTCATATTGAATATTCTTTCATGGAAAATTTTGTCAATTTTAATATGCCTCAATAAGAGCTTTTGTCAATCTGGTGCTGTGAAGAATAGCCTGACGCTCAAATTCCGGGTAATCCATAGATGCGCTGTCATCTGCCTTGTCGGAAATTGCCCGAACAATCAGAAACGGAATCCCGTTTAAATATGCTGCCTGGGCAATAGCTGCTCCTTCCATCTCAGTACAGAATCCCTGGAAGGTATCTGTCAGCCACTGCTTTTTTTCTTTATCAGAAATAAACTGATCTCCAGTCACAATCCGGCCTTCAAAAACTCCCAACTCCGGGTTTACTTTCTGGCTGCAGGCAAGAGCCATTTTTCTCAGTTTTTCGTCCGCCTCGAATGAAAAAACATCCATCTGAGGAATCTGACCAACCGGATATCCGAATGCTACCGCATCGACATCATGCTGAACTGCATCTGTAGAAAGAACCATATCTCCGATATTAATCTCTGCTCTCAGGGAACCCGCAATTCCTGTATTTACAATTCCGTCCACCTGGAACCGATCTGCCAGAATCTGTACACACATAGCCGCATTTACTTTTCCAATACCGGATCTTACAACCACAGCCTCTTTTCCGCCAATGGTTCCCTGGTAAAATTCCATCCCTGCTGCCTGTACAATTTTTACATTGCTCATTTCCTGCTTTAACTGAGAAACCTCATCTGCCATTGCCCCGATAATTCCTAACATAATTGCTTAAATCTCCTTCTTCTCTGTCCATAAATAAGAAAGTATATGACCTGCGGGCGCATTCCCGCACCAAAACACAGCTGCATCAGAAGCGATTTCCTCTGACGCATCATGCACGTCTTCAATGAAAGAAAAAGAATGGTGCTGCCTTTCGTCTGCTTTTCAGCCAGCGGCACCATTCTTTCTCTCATAAAATCAATCAAACTCTGAGCTTAATCTTCTGGCTCAAATACATCTTTTCCAAGTCCGCAAAGCGGGCATACCCAATCCTCGGGAAGATCTTCAAATGCTGTTCCCGGTGCAATTCCATTATCCGGATCACCCACCTCAGGATCGTATACATAGCCACAGGGGCCGCAAACATATTTCTGCATCATAAACTCCTCCTGTCTATTGATTTTCATACCTTTTAAATACTTCTTACGTATATGTTTTACTATATTTTTTACGATTATTCAAGATCAAATTTTTCCTGATTTTCCATCCGATTTTTTTCATTACCGGTTTTGAATCTTCATCCTCTCCCAGCTCTTTTCTTCTTCTTCGCTCATATTCTTCTTCCGTTACCGGTTTGATTCCTCTTATTCGAATCTGCTCTATCAGTTTTTCATAGTGATTCGCTGCAGCCGTTTCCATGCTGGAAATTGCATTAGGATCCCGAATCTTCTCTTCTGCCCAGATGCGTTCTGCCTCATCCATTTCCTCCAGCAGGCTGGCTTCATCGCTGCTGAAAAGTTTCTGGGCCTTTTGTTCTATCGTATACAAATTGTCTGCTCGTTTATTCTGTCTCACTGGCCATCCTCTTTACTCATGGATTTTCTGCTGCACCCGCTGTTTTCCCTGTTTTCCATTCGATTCGGGGTTGACTTTTTAAACATTGCGGTTAGTATAATAATTAATAATAAAGTACCACTTATGGGCAACCATACCCTAATAAGACTATTTTAGGAGGCAACTTTTATGAAAAAAATTGTTTTGACCGGCGGCGGTACTGCCGGACATGTTACCCCTAATCTCGCGCTGCTTCCATCTCTGAAAGAACGCGGTTATGAAATTCATTATATCGGCTCCTACAACGGTATTGAGCGTAAGCTGATTGAAGGTGCTGGTATTCCTTATGATGGAATTTCCTCTGGCAAGCTTCGCCGTTACTTTGATTTAAAAAATTTTTCTGATCCCTTCCGTGTTATCAAAGGCTATGCTGAAGCACGTCGTCTTCTGAAAAAATATCGTCCGGATGTAGTTTTTTCCAAGGGCGGATTTGTTTCCGTCCCCGTTGTATTGGCCGCAAAGCACTTTAAAATCCCGGCCATTATCCACGAATCTGATATGACTCCTGGACTGGCTAATAAAATTTGTATTCCCTCTGCTGCAAAGGTATGCTGTAACTTTCCAGAAACACTTCCCTACCTTCCCGAGGAAAAGGCCGTCCTGACCGGCTCCCCCATCCGGAGGGAACTGCTGGAAGGCGATCGCCTGACCGGACTGCAGTATGCCGGACTGTCCGCAGAAAAACCTGTTATCCTGGTTATTGGCGGAAGCCTTGGCGCTGTGGCTGTCAACAATGCTGTACGCAGTATTCTTCCCAAGCTGCTGGAAACCTATCAGGTTATACATATCTGTGGGAAAGGGCATCTGGATGATTCCCTGATTAGCCAAAAAGGATATGTACAGTTTGAATATGTTGATGCCCCATTGCGTCATCTTTTTGCTGCAGCTGACTTAATCCTGTCCCGCGCTGGCGCCAATTCCATCTGTGAAATCCTTGCCCTTCGCAAGCCGAATATACTGGTTCCTTTGTCTGCGGCAGCAAGCCGGGGCGATCAGATTCTCAATGCACGCTCTTTTAAAAAGCAGGGCTTCTCTGCTGTGCTAGAAGAAGAACAGATGACCGACGAAACCCTATATCAGACTATTCATGACACTTATGAACACCGTCAGGAATTCATAAGTGCCATGAATCAGAGCACCTTATCCGATGCTGTAGACATTGTTATGAATCTGATTGCCTCTTATGCAGAAACATCCGCATAGTTTTGTACGTTCTGTTTCTTCATAATATCTGATATCTGTTTGCAGATTTGCCTGAAGCTTCTCAATCTGAAGCCTCAGGCAATTTTTTCAGATGCCCGGACGCTTCGTGCAGGCTGTTTTCCTCAGTCTTCTCCAATTTTTCCCGAAGGTACTTTCTTCCTCTCATCAGCCTCATTCTGCACGCAGCCCCTGAAACTCCGAGGATTCTACTCACCTCATCCATTGGTCTTCCTTCGATGATATACAAAAAGAATACTACAGCCCAGTCCCTCTTCATTGTCATCAATGCATTCATAACATCTTTATATAGCTCTTTTTGAACTATAACTGTGCTGAGATCCTTTCCTGACAGTATGCTCAGTTCATATCTGATCACCTGCAGCTCTGCCGGATCCATACTGGCAACACTGCGATTTTCACGCTTTCTCCAATAATCAATGCACAAATTCTTCAGCGTCTTAATCAAAGTTGCCCTTATTTTGGAATCTGGCCACGTTAATGGATAATGCTCATAAAATGCCAGAAATGCATCCTGAAGCACATCATCAATTTCATCATAAGGAATCCCTTTTCTTTGGGCTATTGTACGCAGCAGCGGATAATAACGGCTGTGTATAGAGTAGAAACATTCATCCTGAGATTTTATATATTCTCTCATTTTTCCTCCGTAAATAACTCTTCTGCCAGCGCATTCTTTAAAATTCCTGCCGTTTCTTCCAACTCTCTGCTCTCAGCCTTCCCCGGATTCCATGCCACCATGACTGGACCATTCTCATATCGCGGAATTACATGTACATGCAGATGGAATACTGTCTGTCCTGCGCTTGTTCCATTGTTCTGAACTACATTAAATCCACTGGCTCCCAGTCCTTTTTTCATGGCACTGCCAATTTTTGCTGCCAGAGGTAAAATCTTTCCCGTCACTGCCATGTCTGCTTCACAGATGTCCTTGTAATGTTGTTTGGGCAGAATCAGAGCGTGCCCCTTTGAAGCAGGCCCCAAATCCAGAATAACCCGAAAATCATCGTCCTCATAAACTGTGGATGATGGAATCTCCCCATTCGCAATTTTACAGAAAATACAGTTTTCATCTCTCATTCCCAATCCCCCCCTTTCTTAATGTTTATTATATTTCCCAATATTCAGAAGTACAGTGTGCTTTCGGCTTTCGATACAACAACATCGCCAGCACAATTCCGATAACCAGACCGGCCACATGAGCCACGTTATCGACACCCGTACTTGTAAAACCAAAATACAGGGAAAATATAATCATAATAATTAACTGACTGCTGCTTAAATCCTCCAGTCTTCCACGGTTTACCAGTACTGCATAAAGCAAACCGCCTATAACGCCAAAAATAGCTCCTGATGCACCTACACTGACTGCATGGGTCTGCTGCCCCATATCAAAAAGCATTGACACAGCATTCGCTCCCACACCACATAATAAATAGAAAAGCAGATACTTGATTTTTCCAAGCGCCCTTTCCAAATTATCTCCCAGCACAAACAGCACCAGCATATTATTGACAATATGATTAATTCCAAAATGCATAAATACAGCAGTCAAAAGCCGGTAATACTCATGACCATCCAAAACCAGAGGACCAAACATCGCTCCGTGTTCCAGCATAAACAAAACGTCCTCACTGGAACCGACCGCTTCCAGGTACACAAAATAAAGGATATTCAATACGATCAAAGTCATTGTTATCCAGGCCTTCTGCTGCCTTTGTCCGTAATTTTCCATTCTTTTCATTTCCATGAATTCTTTTCCTTATGTATCTGTTTCACGGCTATTTTAGCATAGTCCGCCCCGTTTGTTAAGGTATTCTATTGTCTCTTTCCTGTTTTTTCCAGCTTTTTTCACGATTTTTGTCTTTTATAACGGGCTTTTTACTCAAATCGGTATCGATATCGGGCAATACAAACCTCATCTCCCGGATGCAGCCGTGCTGCCTCATTATTCTCCAGCATACGGCCTGCCACAGAGGTACCGTTTGTTGAGTTTAAATCCTGGATGAAATACTCCTCTTCTATCTGTTCAATTTTAAGGTGAAGCCTGCTTACGGTTTCTTTCTGCAAAATGTAATCTACCAGATTTTCCTGTTTGCCGATTATAAATGGATAATATGAAAGAACAATATCCTCAGACTCTCCGTCCAGAGAACATAGTCTGTGTAAATTTTTGCTTTCTTCTGTTCCCAGATCTGTCAGCAATACCGTATCCCGCCCTTCTTCCGGCTCTTTTGTACCATCAAAGGCTGGTATTTCTGTCTTTTGCCGATTTTCTTTTAAAATCCCCTCACTGTCTTCGTCATCCTTCGAATCCTCATATTCCTCAGAACCAAACATATTCTCCCAGGAAACCTGAACCGGATTTTTTTCCTGTTCTGCCTGTCTCTTTCTTCCAGGTACTTCCCTTAGTTGAATCAACTTACCCCAAAGTTCTCTTATTGCCTCCCAAAGCCCCCAAAACATAGTTTTTGATTTTGCCCGCTCCAGCTTCTCTCGTGAATTTTGAGTTTTTCGGCTGCCCGGATAATTTCTTTCCCCCTGGCTGCCTTCTTCCCACACACTCGGAACACCTTCCGCTGCGGCAGTCCCAGTTTCTGATTGTTCTTCGCTGCGTTTCAGAATCCGCTTTTCATCCGGCTTCTCAAGTCTGCATTCCTCATTATTTTGTCCGCCTCGTTCCAGCAGACGCAAAATATCCCTCATTCCATAGTTTTCTCTGCGGCTTTCTTGAAACAGTCCATAGGCAAGAACGACACCGTCTTTGTCCTGGTGATCCACCTTTCCCAACAAATACTCAAGCAATTTTCCAAAATCCTCTGAAAATAGCGCTTTACGTCCAGGAATCAGGCAAAGCCAGACAGAAAAAGTTTCCGGTTCAATATATACATACTCCGGATCCAGAAGAATACTTCCCTCTGGAAGAAGATACCGTTCCATTCTGTCAAGTACCTGAATTAGGGAAAGAATCAGACGACGCAGCTGTACTTCCCGGAGCTTCTGATTTTCTAAAAGCCGTGCCAACGGCTGTTTAGAAGAAATTTCATAATAAAATCTTGGCTGCCCATCGGTCTGATTCAGCTTAAACTCTAAAATTCCTTCTACTGCATTAACTTCCAGCATCCGACATTCATAGCTGCACCAGTCTGACTCCTTCGGTTCCACAATCATATAGTTATGCTTCATCTCTCTCCGATAACTAATCTTCATGACAATCCCTCCGTCAGACTCCACATCCTCAGAAATTTTTCCGGCCGATATACCGGAGCAGAAATTTCCAGACTCCATCCATTTCCTTCTACAACCTCTATAATTTTAAACTCTTCAGAGTTTTCAATTTTGTGCCGCTCTGTTTCAACCTGTAGGTGGAGTCCAAAATTTCCAAGAGTTTCCGCCTGCATACGAAAGGCCTGACCAATCAGCGTCATAATCGTAAAAAGCACAACAGCCATAACTCCGGCAGCCTCTACTGTATATGCAGCCGGCAGAGCCCCTCGTGTTTCCTGCTTTCCTCTGCGTCCTTTCTTCCTCATCCCATTTCACCCTTTCCATCCTCCTGCTGCTTCTCCTATGATCATCCAGAAAACAGGCACAGCAGCAAAAGGAAGAAATGGAACTGTCTGTTTCCTCAGATTATCTTTCTTCTTAAAATTTCCCCAGACAAAATATACCAGACAGAACAGACCGCAGCATAAGGTTCCATAAAACAGCACTGCCAGATTTCTCCAGAATCCCAGCAAAAGACCGCTGATCAGAAAATAGCATCCGTCTCCGGCTCCTATGCTTCCTCTGCTGACCTTTCCCAATCCCAGCAGCACCAGTCCCGGCAAAAAACCAAAAAGTCCTTCTGCAGCCTTCTCCCACATTATATTTTGATTCTCCCACATCCGAAAAACCAAGACTGCCCCGGCTATCATTCCAAATATCCAATAAAGATTGATATCGACCTGCTTTTTTCGCAGATCCTGTCCTGCTGCCAAAGCGGTAAAACCTGCAAGCACTGCTGTCTCCAGCTTCATTCCTCCCCCGCCTTTCTTAATTATCTTCTATTTTCCACAATAAGAGCAGGGACCAAGGTGGGCCACTTCTCTGAGCTTAACTGCCCGCACATAGGATACAATGGCGCTGCAGTTTTTCGTTCTGTGATAACTGCTTCCTTCTGGCATAATATAAACTGTGAAACCAGCTGCTGCACCGTCTCCGCAAACCTTACAGGCATAATATTTTCCTCCACTTTTATTCCTCAAACCTTCTATCTCCGAAAATGCTACAGGGCTTAAATTATTTACCAGATAGTGACAGGAACGGCTTCTGTGATAGCGTGTACTGTTTCTTCCTACATAAACAATCTCATCCTCATCGGTCCCGTTTTCTCCTCCCCCTGCCGTTCCATCATGCCCCTCTCTTCCAATCCATGCTCTTCTGCGGCTCCTTGCAGTACGGCTGATATGCTCCAGCCCCAGAACTGGAAACGGCATCTGTATCTGATAATTCAAAACCAGATCCAGCATTTCTCCATCCTCCAGTACAGAGGACTGTAAGGCATTCATAAAAATCACCTGCCTCGTATCCACATGATCCTGCACCCGAAGCTGTGCATAAATCCCGGCAGCAGCACCTGCAAGATTTTTACAGAAGTCCTTCGCGTAATTATCCGCTCCTGGAATCTGTTCTTCTTCCCCCTTTAATATTACATCCTGAAGGTATGCATACTGACTTAATTCTTCTCCTGCTGCCTCCAAACCTGCCTGTATTTTCCTCTCTGTATTCATAATTTTCATTGGAAGAATCAGACTGACTGACGCAAAAATAAACAGCGGGAGTACAAGCGCAGCTTCCAGCGTCATCCCGGCGGGGACGGACAGGAATGCCTTTCTGCCATGACAGTGTACACATTCATGTAAATAAACAGCGAGGATTCGTACTTGGAGAGTCACGATTTTTTTCATTTTTTTATAAGGGATTTTTTTGTAGAACTGCAGAATACTTCGATTATGCTTCTGCACAGCTGCCATGGAAAAAGGCATTCCTGTCCGCCTCCTTTCTTCTTATTTTTTCAGTTTGCCGTCTTCGCCTTAATATCTCCTCTCCACAGACACCGTCATCGGATATACGAGATCAGAGCCGCCCGTCAGATTTCCTACAAAGCCAGGAGAAAAAAATACATGCTTTCCATAAAAGTCTCCCTGGATCCGTATCTGATAAACGCAGCGGCGCATTCGAAAGCTGTCCTGTCCCTGCCTCAGATTCATCTGAATCAGGTCCATCATGCGAAACTCCTGAAGTACAATATTACTCATAAATAAAAGTATTTTCAGCCAGGACAAATAGGAGAGCCCTGTATCACATTCTCCGGCCCCAACAATCCGTTCCTTCCCCATTGACAAAAGCTGTTCCAGCTCCAGCTGCCAGTCTGCTTTTGCTTTTAGCAGAGGAATTTTCTTTCCGGCCAAAAGTCCCCGAACATCCATCAGAGATTCTCCTAATGCCCACACAGACATTACAAAAAATGTTGTTATCATAAGAAGTGGAGTCAAAGCCCCTGCTCCTGTAATGGCCATTGCCAAACCTCTTGCCTCCGTCCTTTTCTGAGAATCTGTCAGAATGTGTACCAAATTCAGCCCTTCCCGAACAGCCAGGAGTCTGTGAACTGCATCCGAAAGATTTTCACGGTCAGATTCCTTTCCTCCCAGAAAATATTCCATTTCATAGGCAAGAACGGTTTCGCCTTCTTTCTGCTCCTCCTCTTCCAGAAAATTTCCAAAATTCATTCCGCAGTATTCATCAATCAAAAGATGATCTAAAAAATTCACTGTTCTAACTGCATCCGGCTCCATATCCTGGTGTGATGGCACATCTTCCAGTCCAGAAGCCCTATTAGAAACTTCTCTTCCTTCCGGAACCACCAGTTCTAAAAATCCCTCCTGATACATAGATGATACCTGCTCCAGCCAGCCCTCCTTTTTCTTATCTTTTACTCCATGAACAAAGGAAAGCTTATGAATAGAAAGAGAGCCTAATCTGTGCTCCAGCGGTGACCACAAAGCATCTAAATCCGGACCTTCACCGCCCTCTTCCTCATCATCCTCCCACTCATCAATAATTTCTTCTACCTCAAAAGATTCCTCAATGAGTTGCTTCAGTTCCACAAGCATTTGCTTTGACCAGGGTTCCAGAGACTCTATCTCCTGCCGCCTTTCTCCGTCGGCATTTACGTAAGATTCATACTGTTGGATTTCCTGCTCCAGAAGTCCCTGGATCTCATCCCTGCAGTCTCCGCTTTCCTTCTCATATTTTGCCCTGCTGATTTCCATTCCCTTGGCCAGAGCATCTGCCTTTCTCCGGTAACTCTTTACCAGCCCGGGTATCTGCTCCAGCTTTCCAATCATCTTCTCTGCATTCCTCCGAAAATCAGCTCCGTCATAACTGTTTAATGCAGACATTCCGCTATTTTTCAGCTTCTGCTGTTCATCCAGATTTTCACTGATTGCTTCCAGGGCTTTTTCCAGCTTCAGGGCCTCCCGGGCATGTCCCCGATAGCTCTCTGCCATGTTTTTTACAGATGCTGCTTCCTTTGCACTGTCCCACAGATTCTGAACAGTATCCACATCAAAATCCATATGCCAGATTCCAAACTTCATATAGTCAAGAACCTCTTTCTCAAAATAAGCCCCCTGTCCTTCCGTTGCTCTTATAATTTCCTCTGTCTGCGCCCCTGTATACTGAATCGGATACCAGTTTTCCATTTCCAAATATGGAAGAATAAATCCGCCAAAGGCATCTGTAATATCTTCCGGAGTATCATACTCTGCAAACAGAACCCGGTAAGTGTCCCAAAGCTTTCGATGATACTGACTGAATACAGAATCCATCGCTGATGAAGCTGCCGTCTGCAGATACAAGCGGGCTCCTGCTGTCCTTGCAGACTCCAGAATCACGCAGAAAAAAGCAAACATACACATCATGATCAGACTAAAAAATACCGTTATCTGCCCGTCTGCCGTTCTTCTCATTCTGTCCCTGCTCTTCCTGTTGCATCTTCATCAGTAAACCTCTTTTGACTGCTTGCTTATTTCACTAAAAATATTATTTAACAGTTCCGTAATCTGGGACTTGAAAATAATCACCAGTCCAATCAGAACCACCATAAAATCCAGTACCTGCCCCAGAATGCTTGAAAATACTGGCTTTGCTCGTAGCAGGAAAGTCCTTTCCTCGTTACTCTGCCTTTGAATTTATAAATGTATACAATAATAACGTAAAAACGACCATGTTCTTATCATTCAAAGAAGCATCGTCGTTTTTGTTTTACACTCTTAAAATATTCTTCCCTCTTAATTATCTTTTGCCTGTAACTTTTCCAATATTTCTTTTAATCGCACATTTTCCTTCTGCAATTCCAAATTCTCTCGTTCTAATTTTTTCATGTCCTTTTTCAATTTAAGGATTGCTGTTTTTAAATACATCACTTTATTTTCTAATGCCATATCAAAAATTACTTTTTTAGGATTGTAGCATTCACCTTGTTTAAGTTGGGCTTCCTTTACTGCCTGGTTAACTTCTTCGTTTCTATAAAAAAAGCTATTTGAAAAACCGGTTGCTCGTTCCAATCCAGACACTGTTACTCGCTCTTTCCTATCAAGCATTTTTTGAATTTCGATTTTTACTCTTGCCACTTTTTCTCTGCTTTTTTCTTGGCTCATTTCTACCATCTTACTATATTTCATATCCAACATCCCTCAACTTTTTTCTTAGAATTTCATTTTCTTGCTTCAGTCTTATAATTTCTATTCTTAAGTCAATTAGTTTTTCTTCGATGTCCTCTGAGATATGTACAATACCCGCATGGGTCTTTAAAATATGTTCTTCTTTTTTTTGAGCTTGTTTGACTAATTGAGCTGCTTCTCTATTCCTGTAAAAGTAACTTCTTGAAAATCCTGTTCGCTCTGATAAAACTGTTACATTGATACTTTCGCCCTTTTTAAGCATATTTTCAACTTCAAATTTAGCAATCCTTAAGTTTTTCTGCGCCTCCTGTTTTTTTAATTCGACTATCCTATCATACTTCACGACTTAATACCTCCTTATAATTTTTTCAACATTGCAATTTCCTTTCGATCCAACCGTTTCTTCAATGTGTCCACCTCTTTTTGAAGTATACTGCACTTTTGGAGAAGCTGCTCATTTTCAGCCTTTAACCTTTGATTCTCTGACTGGCAGCTGTTAAAATCCTTCTTCAATTCCTGAAAATTATAATCTGCAGCATTTCTTTCTTCAGATGGCTGCTGTACATCTATCCGTCGTGACTGTTTAATAGCTTCCTCCAGTTTCTGACGGACTTGCACATTCTTATAAAAAAATCCTCTTGATAAACCTGTCCAACGAACCAATTCTGTTACAGAAACCGGCAGCCCTCTGGCACCCATATCATCGATTGCCCGAATCGCCTTTTTTATTTTCTGCTCACTCTCAGCTTTGTTAACGGCTATCATCTTATCATATTTCATATCCATCCCACTCCTTTACCACATCCATTAAAATCATATCGATTTTCTCTCTGACTGCCCTCGTTTCATCCGCCATTATCTTGTTCCCAATCTTTCGGTAATGATGTACACTTTGTAATGTTTTATGCCCCAAAAGCCTTGCGATCATCCAGTCATCGATATGCATCTCTGTCAGCTTTTTCCCATAACAATGTCGGAATGTATGTGTTCCAAAATTCAGCAACTCTCCATTCTCATCCCGAATATCATTTTTCCTAATCATCTGCATGACTCGATGTTGAAGCATGCTATACTGAAATGGTCTCAATGGATCCTCTTTTTTTACAAAAATATATTTTGTCTTTCCATAATGTTCCTCGGTATAATCAATTGACTTTATAATAAGCTGTGCTATTTCATCACTAATTGCTTTTTCAAATGTAATTGATTTTACCTGCTCGATTCGTATAAAATATCGATTTTCTCTTATACTCAAACAGTCTGTTTTTAGTGTAAGCGTATCCGAAATTCGTGTTCCCAGCAGCTGATGAAGGATTAACGCCCTCGCTATTTGTTCATCCATCTGAAAAATGTTTTCATTCAGCTTCTTTATAGTCTCGTCCGAGTAAAACTTAAATAGATATCTTGGCGTGCTAGGAAAATCTGTACTTATAAATAGGTTTTTAATATCCTGCCTATCATAATGATTTCCCACATCTTCAATTACCCTTCGTAGACCATATAAATCAGAGCGATAATTTTTCCTCTCCTTTGCCTCTGTCTGAAGATAGATCAAATAGCTTTCCATAATATCCCGTGTCAAATCTAGTAATGATATAATCTTAGGATACCTTAATGCCAGATATCTACAAAATCTTTTAGTCGCTACCATCTCAGCCATAATACTTCCTATTGCCATATATTTCAAATGCATAAAAATTACTGTTTTAACTTCTTTTCGGATTGTTATTTGACTAATTCCTTTAAAATTTATAGTCTTTACATTCTTTATCGGGTTGCTGCGGAGAGGAAATTCAAACTTGTCCAATTCCCACACATCTCTCTCCTGTTCTAAGCACTCCCCATCCTTCTGAGAATACCTCAGAATCTTCTTCATATGCTTTATTATGCCAGGTGTTTCTGTTGCTACAATTTCATAAACGCTTCGATACTTCTTACTTGTAAGGGCATATCCCTTTTCCATCATCCAACTCTTTAGCTGCAAAATAATCTTATTCTCGTCTTCATATCTCAGGATTTTAATATTCTTTTCTATAAGAAAATTCCGGATATTATTAAAATATAATATTTCAGATGCCAAACTACTTGGAGCAAGTTTCTTTCCCCTTTCCCAGACAAAATCTTCTAGGAGCTTTCTTACTTCTTCTGACGGAAGTCCCTCCAGGTCGAAGTAACGGTCTTTCCGAACCCTCATTCTCTTTTTTTGTTCTTCAGTCGCATTCTTATAGCAGTCTAATTCATAGATATGTATCTTATTTTCCAGTTTTTTCACCCCGTTTCTTTGGAATAATTCCAGTTGCAAGAAGATTTTCTGCCTGATTGAAATATTCCTTATTCGCCTGTTCGATCCGTTTAGGCATGTAGTCTATATACTGCTTTGTCATATTTTCATTGTTATGCCCTAAATAATCCCGAATCGTCTGAATGGACACTCCTTCATCATAGAAACTACTTGCCAATGTATGCCTATAATCATGCGTCTTGAATGTTTCGCCCGAAATATGTATTCCATACTTCTTACAATTTGCTTTGAAGCCCTTAACAAATGTACCAGTCCTATATGCCCCGCCATCCTTTGATTTAAACAGAAAATCGGTAGGTTTAATATGATGCTTTTTTATATAAATTTTCATAATTTGATAAAGCACCAATGAAATTGGTATCATTTTTTCCGCTTTCATTTTGATTTGATAAACCTTAATCCATGCATCTTCCCCATCCCAATAATATGCACCTCCTTTTAATGTACACACTTCACTGATCCGTAATCCTGTTGCCCATAAATTTAGAAAAATAAGTCTTTGTACCTCTGGAAAAAACTTCAGCCTTTTTAATATTTCCATATACTCATCTTCCTGAACACTTCGATCATGGTGATATGGAAAAACTTTCTGGATGTAATAATTCGGATCAAAAATTATTCTCTTGATATGTCCTTTAGCATTTAAGTACACAAAAAATCTGTGAATATCAAATATCTGTCTATTTACTGTTTCTGCTTTAATTTCCTCTTCCTGCAGAAGTTTGAAATACTCTGCTATCTGTTCTTCCGTAATTTCACATATGGATTCAAATGTGTTAAAGTAAACTAGAAATTTTTTAATATAACACAATTGATTTCGTATATTTCCAAGTGCTAAATCACCGATACCTACTTGATATTTCATATATTCTTGCAGCAATTCTCTGTTTCTCGCATTCGTCACTTCGTAAAAACTGAGTCGCTGCACAGGATTGCTTGGATTTACACGCTCTGGTGCAAAATTGAATCTTTCCATATACCAGACATTTGCATACCAGTGAATTTCTTTTCCACTCATAAATAGTATTTTGCGGCTGTTATCCACAATCTGCATACTATTCTTCACATTTGCAACTTTCCTGGCTACAATTGTTTCCAATTTCTTTATTTGCTCCAGCTCAAGCCGCTCGATATCTTCAATTCCTTCCTCTACGCAAAACTCATACATCCACCTTAAAGGAAGAAGATAGCGCACTCTTCGATCCTTGCTGTCTTTTATATTTCTTAAGGCATAGCACAAAATCTGAAAAATTTGTTTTTTTAAAGTTTCCGGCGCCTTTTGACTAAAATCCCATACCAGTTCGCTTTTATCTTGGATATAATCAAAATCTGATGCTATGTCCTGATCCGGTATATAGGGAAGAAAAATCACTTGCCCTTCATACTTGAGCCGCTCTTTATTTCTTCCAGAAAGGGTTTCCATTTCTTTTCGGATATCAAACTGCTTGATCCGATCCAATGTCTTCAAATATTCAAGGCCTTTCGAGGAAGTTTTTGTCCTGCGCAGCTCACTTTCATACAGTTCTCTGATTCTATAATCAATTTCCTTTACATGATGAATTCTCTGTCTTATCAAGAAATTCCTGACATTTCCTTTCAAGCGTTCTTGCACTGTATTGCACTGCTCAATTTCATTCAACAACTCTTTATACTCTTCTTGGATGAGGGTCTTCTTCAAATTTCGCAGGAACCCAGTTCGCTCAAATACCTGTTTCTTTGTAAAGTTCCCTGTTTCACGCAAAAAGATTTTATAATTACGGAAATCCTGTTCTTCTATAAGGAAAACATCATATATCCCTACACCTTTTAGGTAGGACTCTGCACACTCCCAGTATGTACTCGGTACATTTATATCTGTTATCAACTGGTTGTGAAGATAATCCGCTTTATCCTGTGATTCCGTATTCAATAATCTTAATGCAGTCACATACTTCTCCTCCTTCCCTAAAGTAATTTATCAATTTCATAAATGGACTGATGTTTTCTATAAAATTCATCACTGACATCCATCAACTCCTGATCCGATATATTTAAATATCTCATTGTTGTTTCTATATTTCGATGCCCAAGCGCTTGACTGATAAGTTCCAGCTTCCATCCAGCCTTCCGGCGAGCATTTGCAAAATAATGCCGCAGCATATGTGGTGTTACTTTAATCCCAGTCTTCTTCTGCAGCCGTTCCATCAATGCATAGACGCCTGAGTCCTGCATCGGTTTTCCTGCATAATCTCCCGAAATGTTAATAATCAAGTATTCCTGCTGGAAAATAAGGTCTTTATATTCCTCTATATAAAACTGCAGAATTTCAAAGGTGGCATCGCTGATTTTTGCCTTTCTGTATTCTGCATTCTTAGCTCTGGCTCCATTTTCATTATCTTCTCTAAAATTGACATACAGCAAGTGTCTCTCATAATCAATGTCTGTCGCATACCGGACTCCCAAAAGTTCCCCGATGCGAAATCCCGTTTCTGCTAATAATAAAAGCAGGATTTGATCGCGACAATTGGCACATGCCTTTAATAAAATCACGATCTTATCCTGCTCTATGGTCTTCCCTATATGTCCTTTTTCCTGTAGATATCCATGAAATGTATTCCGATATAATGTTCTTTTTACTCCCACTGAATTATGTACAATAATTCTCATATCAGAGAGGACTTTCAATTGCTTTGTAGATTCATCCTGCTGTCCAGAAAATCTATAAAATCGGAACACCTCTTTTAAATATGCATTACAGGTCTCATTATATGGTTTCTTTTTATAACTATCTCCACTATGCAATCCTGCCTGTAACCATATCAAATAGTCTGTAAAGTGTTCCTGCTGCTTATCATATGGCATCTCCCATACATCATCTAACTGAATGCCAGTCTCATCTATATAATTCAGATAGTATGAAATGGCTCCTGCACTTCTTCTGATAGTGTTAGGTGACAATTTTGATCTTTTTTTATGCATTAGATACTTGGAGGGCAGTAACACTATGTCTTGGCTCTCCTGTTCACGAATGAAATAATATTTTTCGTGATTATCTATCTGGGAATCCACAATATACCTTGCCATATTACTTTACTCCTTTCCTCTAACGCTATACACAGTATACCGTGTTACTCTTCTCATAGCTATCACACAATGTAACAATCTTTCCTTTTCAAACGAAGCATTATCAATAAACAACGTCAATCGATTTGATAACTCCCTGCTATTCCAAATGCAATACCTGCAGTTAACAAAAATCCAATAATTCCAACTGCCGCAACAATCAATATCCCAATCATGATCGTTCTACCTCCTCAACAATCTCTATAACATCTGGCATTCTGCCATCGTAACCGCTTCATCTTCCATAGCAAAATATTCATCTGCCACATTGCGTTCCACCGCCAAAATCTCTCCAGCCTCCTTCTCTCCCAGCTGGATCGGTGCCAAATACTCAATAATTCTCCCACATAATTTCTGGTCCGGACAAACATCCAGCATCCCCATACAGGTATTCACAATCAGGCGATCCAACACATCGGTAATCACTATTTTTTTAGCATCATATCCTCTCGCACCGATAAAATTTGCCAAGTTCTCCGGGGTCAGTGCCAACATATATTCTTTTCTGGCTCCCCCACCATATGGATACTCATAGGCATATCCCATCGTTTCTGTGTCCATGATCTGTTCTACCATATTCTTTTCTTCTGCTCTCATAAAATCTTCTCTCCTATTTTTTCAACTGCCAAACTCAATTTTCCCTTCCAATGGCGAATATGCATCGACATCATAGCTTTCCTGAAGGATCTGAAATCTTGCGAGCTGCATGGATGATCTGGACAGCCTGCCACGGTTTACAATCAAAAGAACATCTATCTGTTCTTTCTGAACCGCTTCTATAAAATGACGAAATCCATTTCGATTCCAAAGTGGAGTTGCCCCCACATCACTGGAACTTCCAACCAGTTCAAATCCCATCTGCTCTCCGTAATCAATCAGCTGTTTAAACTGACTTTTTAATGCACCATTTCTATCTTCCGGTGCATCAATCGCACAATAGATCCACGCACGTTTTCCCTGACCCATTCCTGCCTCCTGCTCCTTTTCCAAACACCCTTTATGTTCTTCTCTGTACTGTTACACCAAAACTCACGAGAATTGCCTCATCTACTTTACGCATCATGGCTCCACTCAGACTTCCTACATACCCCCTTAATCTTATCCGGTCAATCGTCCTTACCTGCTCCAATAAAATAACAGAATCATTATGGAGTCCTCTTACATGATTTCCCAATTCGATATGCGTAGGTATCCAGTGCTTATTAGGCCGACTTGTAATTGCTGCCACAATGACAGTTGGACTGTAACAGTTACCAACATCATTCTGAATAATCAAAACCGGCCGGATTCCCCCCTGTTCAGAGCCTATTACCGGCATCAGGTCTGCATAATATATATCTCCTTTTTTTATCGTAACACTTCCCCTCCTTCCATCTACTCTGGACTACGAATGTTCCTACTCTTTATGAAAAGTCTCTATCTCTATGTAATTCTGCCGTCATATGGCAAATGCCCTTTTTCCAGCTTACGCTGATGACCTCGCCTGCCAAAAGTTCATCAGCTCGGATTCCCTTTCCCAGCTCCTTCTTGGCTGCTTCTTTCTGCTCTTCCAAAAGTATGGATTTTACCTGGTCAGAATTCAGAAATAAATATCCTTTCGATGTCATAAAATGAAAATTGCTGTCAGAATATAATTCCATAAATTCTTTGACACGCATATACATCTTCCTCCTTATCATTTTGTGATTTAGAACACAAGGATAGCGGCAGCCTTATCCAGCTGATCTATCTTTCCTTTTCCGCTGGATAAATATAAAGCTGCCGCCATAGTTTCTGTTAAAAATCACTTGTTCTTCATTTTCAAAAGTTCCTATTCGACACAACTTCCCGGAACCAGATATCGGAAATACTGATATTCCTGTTACAACCGATATCTTTGGGCGGCAACACTGACCAGCCATGGCTTAAGGCTGTCATGGGATTGTTCCCCTCCGAGGGTCTCTCCGAGCCGCCCTCATTGCGTGTTCCCGTTTTGCGGGGCTGTGACTGGACGGAAGTATCATTATAGGCTGTTCAGGTCATTGCAGGCAGTCTGCCAAAACTGCTTTAAGGACAAATTTTTTTCGCTCTGCACCTTTGATATCATCTTATTGACAGACACTCTGACTATCTGCAGGTGGTCGTGGCGGATTTTCCTTTGTGCTTTTCCTTTTGGGCTGAACAACTAAGGTATCTGTATTGCCGGATATGACTGTTTCACACAGTTTTTGCCAAAGAACAGAAAGAGAAATCAGTCCCCTTCACTTCTTTCCACGCTGGCAGAGAAGTTTGAGAACCAAAAACAGAAAAATAATTAAAATAATTTTCTCAGTTTCTCTAAAATCTTCTGTCTCCGTTTGTTTATCGCCTTCTGTGACAATCCAAGTACCGAAGCTACCTCCCGTTCCGTCCGTTCCTCAAAATAGAGTTCCTGAATCAACCACTGTTCTTCTTTCGAGAGTTCTAAAAGGAATTTATGTAACTGTTCACACTCTATTTTTTTCAGAATCTGATCCTCAACACTTCTGTTTTCTTCTGGAAATTGCACAGCCATTTCCTGCAGGCGTTCATAGGAATCCTCTCTGCTAGGAATGGTCATTTTCTCTCCTGTTTTAGGATCTACGATATTTCTTGCTCTTTTTAAGTCATATTCCTGATACTGCATTTTTCTTTCACTTGTTCTCAATACAGCGATTACTTCCTCGCTGGCTTCCGGATACATTTTTCTAAAATCCGGTATCTTATACGGTTTTGCCATGTTCCTGTCCTCCTTAGTTTTCGTTGGGTGGTGAAAACGAAGGACAAGTGGCGGACTACGACATAGGTTTCTGGCAATCCTCAAGCAAGAGCTTTTCTCCATACGCTGCTCCTTAGAAAAAAAGAAGCCAACGGGAGGATCCCGCTGGCTTTTAACAAATTTGAAATTGGATGCAGCGCACAAAACACTATAAAAAAAGACCCCATACATTTCTGTATGAGATCTTCTCGCTCAGCACACTGACCATCCAGTGTACTGACTATAACATGAGAGAAGTCGGACTTTCAGTAGGACTATTGTCGGACTTTAGTCGGACTATTTAATTGACATGAAGCGTTCTCGGTTTGCTTCCGTCACTTTCAATCAGATGTTCTTCCTTCAATTGCCGAAGATAACCATGCACAGTTGATGGGGAACGATACCCTAAACCTTTTCCGATATCCCGCACAGTAGGCGGATATCCATACCTTTTTATGTATTGCTCAACAAAATACAAAACTTCCATTTTCTTTTTGTTGCTCATAAAACCACCTCTCCTCTATTCATAAAGTAACGGTTCTTCCAAAGCCTGTTTGATTTGAGGAAGAGCACTCCCCCAAAGGGATAAACCGAATATTTTAATTGCTTCCTTTTTTCTATCATAATATGTGCTTCTTTCCATCCGAAGCGTTTCCAGTAATTCAGGCTCTGTATATCGGAACCGGCTTAAATAACACTTAAACACAATGTCAAAATAAAGCTGTGGTGAATATGGAAAATCACGCATTTTAACCATGGCCGAGTCTACCAGTTCCACAAGCCACTTGGTCTGGAACAGGCTTTTTACTGTTTCTTCAAACTTTTCCCTCTCTACAGTAGGAGCAAAATCATTCAGATATAGAAGCCCCTCCTCCAGTTCTCTGCCATAACAATATTCTGTTTCTTCACGAAGCATTGCAGCACGGTCACAGGCCGTCCAGCATACATTTCGATAAATAGATAATAACAATTTTGACCTTTCATATAAATTTTGTTCATCCAGATGCTGCATCACACACAGCATCTGAATACTGTTTTTTGCCAATGAGTTTTTCCGTCCCATAAGCCCCTCCTATCTTACCGGTTCATAACTCCCGGCATAATCAAACCATGATCTCGGTATTCCGGCATCTTCAGATCCTTCATCAAGGCCGCTGGATAGATAGCCCTTTTTCCAAATCGCCGCCGAATTTCCTCAATCGCCAAAAATAATTTTTCTTCTTTCTCAAGCCGGATTGGATCCGAAAACAAACAGATTTGCTCCGGTTCTTTTGCTGATACCAAGTTGATTGCACGAACAGTTACCGAACGCACAGGTTCCTTCCAATCATAATTTCTCTGAAATAGTTCTCTCGCCAGTTTAGCAATTTCCAAAGGCACTATCGTCGGAAGGGAAAGTTGACCTTGATACTGCCTTGTAAATAGTTCCTGACTGCGAATCGCTATCTGAACCCCCTGTGCTTTCAATCCATGAATCCTTAATCGATGTCCTATGTCCTGGCATAATTCCAGAATAACCTTCCAGACCTCCTCTTCTGTTTTAAGATCTGCTGTACAAGTAATTCCATGCCCCACACTTTTCATCGGAGACACAAAGTCCTTCTCCATTACCGGACTATCATCCAGACCATTTGCATATGACCACAGCATCAGCCCAGTTTTACCAAGAAGCTGGTTCACATAATCATGATCCATTTCTGCCAGATCTCCTATCGTATAAATTCCAACTTGCTCCAGCTTCTTTGTAGTTGAGCGGCCACAGAATAATAATTCCGATACCCGAAGCGGCCAAACCTTTTGTTTCCATTCTGATTCTTCAATGCTAGTTATGGCATCCGGCTTCTTCATATCACTTCCCAGTTTTGCAAATATTTTATTGAATGAAATTCCTATACTAACAGTCAATCCCAGTTCATTCTTCATCCTGCAGCGAATCTGGTCTGCAATTTCTTTTCCAGAACCATAAAGAACCTGACTTGCTGTCACATCCAGAAAGCACTCGTCCATTCCGTAAGGCTCTACCAGGTCTGTATATTCCTGATAAATCTCTCTTGCCATATTGGAATATTTTAAATACTGTTCATACTGGGGTGGAACCAAAATCAAATCCGGACAAAGTCGTTTTGCCTCCCAGTTAACCATTCCTGTTTTTATTCCTGCTTGTTTCGCTTTCTCTGATTTTGCAAGAACAATTCCATGACGGTTTTCTGTGGACCCGCACACTGCTACTGCTTTTCCCTGTAGCTCTGGGTTCAGCATCATTTCTACAGAAGCATAAAAACAGTTCATATCACTATGAAGGATTGTCCGATTCATATTCTGTACCCTCTTCCAATTTTTTCTAGCAAGTATTAGCACACTTATTCTTGACAGCTTGCACACTTACCACTATAATGTGCATATAGTCACTGATACTTGCCAACTCTTGCTAATTCAAATATTAGCAACTACATGCACACTTGTCAATAGCACAGTTAGCAAGTTTACGCACACTAAAACGAATGGAGGTCTGACATGAAATCTTTTGGTGCTAAAGTTAAAGAACAACGCGGAAATCTTGGATTAAGTCAGAAACAATTAGCAGAAAAAGCCGGAATGGGTATCCGGACAATTACTTCTTATGAATTAGGCGAAAGAAAACCATACCAGGCACAGCTTTATAAACTGGCAAAGGCACTGGAGGTATCAACCGAGTATCTGCAGAACGATAACATAGAGGATCCATCTTACGGCTTAGACCGCATGGAATATGTAGAAGATATGAGAAAAAATAGCGGAACCAGGGAGGCGTTGGATCTACAGAAAATGCTGGCTGAGAACACAGCTCTTTTTGCAGGAGGCACTCTAAGCGAAGAAGCAAAAGATGCTTATTTTCAGGCAGTTGCCGAAGCATACTATGACTGTAAAAAAGCAGCCAGAAAAACCTTTGGCAAAAAGAAAAATCCACAATAATCTTCTCCCGTAATATAGTCCGAAAGGAGGGAGCTGTTTTGACTATTCAATCCATATCTGAAGAAGTCAGACGGATCCAGAAAAAATATGGTGAATCGGATCCATTCCGTCTGGCACAGGCAATGAAAATTATCGTGGTATTAAAACCGATGGGAAGATATAAAGGGTGCTGCAAAGGATTTTATGTTCAGCACCGCAGAATCAAACATATCACAATCAACAGCGATTTACCGGAAGTGATTCAACGGGTCATACTGGCTCATGAAATTGCTCACTCCGTGCTTCATACAAACATAACAGCTGCGTTTCATGAATTTACACTATTTGACGATACAGATCGGCAGGAATATGAAGCAAATCTCTTTGCTGCCGAACTGCTGTTATCCGATGACTGCGTATTAAATGCATTAAACGAAGACCAGTTTTTCTTTCAGGCGGCCAAAGCTCTTTATGTACCAGCAGAATTACTGGACTTTAAATTTCGTGTCATGAAACGTAAAGGTTATAAACTGGAGTCTCCCATCGTATCACATGGGAATTTTCTGAAAACAATTGAATAGGAGGACTACTGATGAACGAAGATACTATCCGCGATATATACTATGTAGAACATAAATGGAACCCCCATTTTTTCTATCTTTCCCCAAAATCATTTTGTCAGGATCTTGAAAAAAATGGCTCCGATCTATACCTTGACTTGTTCCATGCCATGTATCAGGAAGAGTCTGATTATATTTGTCCATATACGGAAAACGATTTTTCCCTTAGAAAAGAACTTTGCAACAATGGGACAACTATCATCTATCAGCTTATTACTCCATCTCCTGTCCTCTCCCCTCTTACCCGGTGTGTCTATTTCTGCTGTCAATTAGATAAGCAGCAATATTTTTACTATACCTCTGAGCTAACACATACTGGTGATTATCTGCTATGCGGATGGACAAAGGATGAAGCACATCTCATTTTCCATTCAGATGCATCTACACTTGAGGAAGAACTGGAAGAAGTTAAAAAACTTTTTAAGGAGGTAGAACTATATGAGCGGTGTTCAGACAGACTGCAAGGTTTATGTAAACGTAAGAGCAGCCTTCCTTCCAGACGGAAAAATGCTTCCAGAAGAACTTACCTGGGAAGACGGAACGCCTTATACAATTGACCGCATTTTGAATGTGAAACCCTCTGTCGCAAGGAAAGCTGGAGGTCAGGGCGACTGTTATACAATTTTGGTAAACGGAAAGCAAAGCCATCTCTTTTTTGAACGCAGTACAAATTTAACGGGAGCTTATATAGGCCGGTGGTTTGTAGAACGAAAATCTTAACCAAAACCCTTATATAAAAAAGATAGCTGTCATTTTACGATATAATGTCAACTATCTTTTTTATATGGCATCATTTTATATTAACGCATTCCAGACGCACACTCTCCCATATTAATGTCCAGCACCCCTCTGGGCGGCTGGATCAGGGCGTCCTCATACTGGCACTTCCACTGAATCTCCCGGCACATCTGGCCATCCGCCACGCCGTCTATGGTTTCTCCATCCTGAATGGGGTTATCATGCTCCAATATGTACGATGCCACATTGTAGGCGTGATTTACCACCCAGTTGGGGTCCATGTCGTGGAAGTGGTATTGGAGATCCGGCAAAAACAGGGTGTTCATGCCCACCGTGTCGATGAGCATATCCTCCGTGCCCTCGATATTGAAGAAGCGGACATTGACACCAAAGCGGATGAACCGATCTGGACCCTCAATCTGATGGGAGCGCACATCCTCCTCCAGAAACAGCTTGCCGCAGTTCTGAAAATAGAATGCCTCACAGGTGGGGTACAGCTCCGCCAGAGCCTCCAAGAAGTCCGCGTCCAGGTTGGCCCGCTCCAGCGCCGAAAGCGCCGTAGCCAGCATATCGGTGGCTACCACCTGATATTTACACTCCCGGAAGATCCGCTCCCGGTCCTCCTGACAGTCCCACATCTGGCTCATCAGGAAGGCATCAAAGCCTTTGCCCTTGAACTTGTCGCATTTCATCACCATCAGCTGCACCGGGCATTTTCCGTCCTTGAACTCTGCAATATGCTCCTGTGCGGCAAAGCCGGCCATTTTCTTATCATAACAGAAGCACTCTGTTAACCCGATGTGTTTCTCCATTACGGCAGTCACTTTTTCTTTATCCGGCATGGGCACCAGTTCTTTGAACAACATCTGAATGAGATAGGGTCCTCCTGGCTGGGGACCTTTTTTGTCATCCAGATTCTGCTGGAAAACTTTATTGGTCATTTAGTTTCCTCCTTATAACGGTAGATCATGCGACAATGGACAATCACTACTTTGTGTGTGGAGTTACTCCAAAGACTAAAAAAAGAACCACACAAAACAGAATCAGTCCGATGAAGTTGCGTTCTATCAGCAGGTTTATAGCCATGAGAAACAGCAGACTACAAACCAGAACAATAATACCGTTCATTCTCTTTCTTCCTCTCTGTTAGCGAACAGCTTCCACCGGAACTCCAGTTCTTTCTGGACAAACTCTTTCGGCAGGCCCCGGGGATTGGCGATGAGATACCATACCCGAAAGGTGCGTTTCTTCGGATCTGTTTCCTGCTGGTAGAGCTGATAGCCCGCCTCATCCTCCTGTGTCCACTGTCCTGTCTGCCGCTTGGCCTGCACAAAGGGTTCCACCACCTGATCCAGTTCCACTCTGGTGCGGCTTGAGGCCCAGGCTTGATCCACATCATTGGCGTGGGAGAGGTGGAACAACATCAAGCCCATCCCGTTCTTTGCCTTATGCTCCGGCGTTCCGCGCAATTCCGTCTGACGGCGGTACTCCTCCAGCTGTTCCGCTGTTCCGTACCGTTCCACCATCTGTTCCCGCACATGGATGCACCAGTTGTAATCCTCCGGCTGGGTAAAGGGGGCACAGACCTTCTGGAACGCTGCTGTCGGGTCTGCTTCAAAGCAGTCGATAAAATCAAGGTAGTGGGCTTTGATCAGGGGCAGGAGGGTGTCCAGCAACCCAGTGTTCAGCCGCAGGTCCTCTGTCAGCATCCGAAAGAATGAACCGCCGGTTGTCGGTTCAATTCTGAAAGAGTAGAGGTAATCATCTCCCTGCCTAATGATACAGCTGAAGCCAACCTCCACATTTCCATGGCCGATTTCGTAGTCTATGTAGTTGTAGCGACTCCGGTCAAACCAGATCTGATAGGTCAGCCCGTTTTTCATTTTCTTTTTGAAGTCGCCTTTTTTCAGCCGCTTCCAGCCCTTTTCCTCCAGGCTCAGGCCATTCCACAGGTAGTCCTGAAACTCCTGAAATATATCTACCGGGTGTTTTTGCTCCATGGTCTCCACCTCCTGACGAATCCTCTTTAATAGTCAAGCAGGATGGGCACCTGCTGTTCCTCAGAAAACCGCATGGCCCGCCAGAACATGGAGAAGGCGAACTTGGCCAGGGATTGGGTGTCATACTGGGTGTGTTCTGGGATGTCTGCCTTGCTGTACTGTGCATCTGAGTCTACGGTTCCGTCTACCGGGTATCCCTCCGTGTCTGCCCAGCCAAGGATGGTATCCTCATCGGCCTGCCATGCCAGCTGGTTCAGCTTCTCCAGCTCCTTCCGCAGTCCGCTCAGGGTGGCGATCATCGCCTGATCATCGGTGGGCAGAGGGCCTTGGAACAGAAAGCTGTCGGTGAGGGGAAGCCACCAAGTCGCGCCCCGAAACAGGGACCACACCCGCTCCTCGTCTGATGCAAGGCGGGCAATAAGGGGATGCTCCCCGAAGCTCCAGTCCTTCTCCACGGTGGGAGGCACCGGTTCCTCGTATGTACGACAGGCAGCTACCAGCAGCATAGCGCCAAAGGCATCCCAATCCGGCTTATCGGTGTAATAGGACCGCTCGTTGTCCTCCGGCCATGGAGTGTAGGGCGGCTGGTTCGGCTGGGAAATGGCGGCCAGGATCTGATCCCGCCAGTCCTCCACTGCCGCCTGGACCTCAGCCGGGGACAGTTCCTCCTCGTTGTCAGCAGGTTCTCCATCCGGTGTAATCCGGTTGAAGGTATATCCGTTTTCCTCCGCCCACTGCTGAACAACGGTTTTCCAGTTGTGAGAATAATACCGGGTCAGCGTCCCGGCGTAGATGTCAAGTCCCATAAGTTTTTCTCCTTTTCTGTTATGTCAAAGCCGTTCCAGGGTACAGTCGTGCCCGGAATGATCCGTATCCAAAATGATTTCTGTAATGGTGTCCATAGTCTCTTTTCCGAGATCGCGGACGCTTTTTTCATAGGCCAGCCACTTGATGCGGAGGGGCTGGCCATACTCATGCCGCCCAAAACCGCCTCGGAGAATGTCATTGAAGGCGTCCAGGTTTCGACCAATCTTCCAGTCTAAGCCGCAGGTAAACACCTGCTCCACCTCGTCATAAAAACCGGCCATGTTAGAAAAGCGGCGACCGTCAATGATAAACACCTCTCTCATGTCCATATAAACAGCTCCTTTAAGTCATATTTCTCCATGATCTTATTTTCCAAGGCTTCATAGGCATCCATGTCCTCTGGCTGCGCTGGAATACCCCTTTGCCAATAACCGTTTCCATAGTAGAAAAACATAGCCCAGTAATAGGGCAACTCATGGCTAAATATCGCCACTCCCATGGCATCAGCCACTGGCTCTGCCAGCGGTGAGTGTTCCACTATCTGGGAGGATTCCTCATAGGAGATCCCCACCAGCTCCACCAGCAGGCGTTTCACCAGTTCGCAGAAGCTATACTGGTTGAATATGACCTGACCATCCTCATCTTTGAACACAAGTCCATCTCTCACCATAGTATTTCTCTCCGTTTCTTAACCTGCATCCTTGGCATGGACATAGGCCCGTCAAGTCATCTCATACAGCAGGGCAGCGTCGCCCTGCACCAGCTCCAGGTGGAAACGCAGCGTTTCCAGTCCGCTTTGCACCGCCTCGGTGGGTAGGTCCCAGTCTGGGGCAATTTCAGCGGCCAGTTCCGAGAGGTCCTGCTCCCACAGAGCTGCCAGCAGTTTAGACGCCAGCTCTCCCTCCAGCAGAACGCAGTCCAGGGTATCCTCCGTCTGGGAAGCAGGAAAACGAACATCCAGATCCAGCTCGTACTCACACCAGTCCCAGATAGCCATGTATACCGCACCGGAGCAGTTGCCGTCGGACAACTCCTTCCGCTGGTTATTTTTTATCAGATAAAAGGACGCAATCTGTGACATGGCAGTTCCTCCTAAATGTTATTCTTTTTCCATCAGCCCTTCGGCCTGCAACCGGATCACATAGAAGGCCCGCACCCAGTCCAGTTCTTGCTCCATGGATTCCTCCAAAGCCAGCAGGCGGCGCTTTCCCAACCTGCGGTCCAGAAGAGCAAAGATGCGGACAAGAGGATTCTCGCTGACAAGGCTTTTCTCAATGCTTTGGTTATCAAAGATACCAAACGCCTCATAGAATACCTTTTGGTCAAAGGTACCCTGTTCCAGCGCATAGGCATGAGCCTGGTTGATGGCCTCTTTTGTGGAGTTGTGATCTTTCAGCGTTGTGGACCGCAAGTGATGAAATTTTGTCCACACATTCTCAAAATAGGTGTAATAGTTGCTCCGCAGCACTTCCACGCCGTCCACACGAATGGCTGCCCGGCCCTCATGGTCAGCACTTTTGCTGTAGCTGGTGGCAAAATACTGGATGTGACTCCGGAGTGCCGGGCACAGGTAGTCACTTTCCAGTTTGTTTCGGATTCCGCTCCAGGTTGACATAGGCACTTGCCTCCTTTCTAATTCCATTGTGGGCAAGGTAGATTCCTAACAAATTAAAATTTGAAGATTACATATAAT